>Ga0209589_1007993_pt1 | contig 16697 bp, 8 predicted proteins | sample CowpeawhiteBW_FD_187525 | JGI IMG/M metagenome (GOLD analysis project Ga0209589, IMG submission 187525) | Root nodule microbial communities of legume samples collected from California USA - Cow pea white BW (SPAdes) (version 2) | ecosystem: Host-associated > Plants > Roots > Nodule | place: USA...
GGTGAAAGTAGAGACTTGAGTTTGGCATATACTCGTATACAAGTATCTTTTCGTTTTCCTCCAAGCAGCATCCATAGAGTCTTACAAGGTTGCGATGTTGCAATTTAGCTATGAACATTACTTCATTGTTGAACTCCTCTGAACCTTGACCAGAAAATTCTGACAGCCTTTTCACTGCTATTTGTCTTCCATCTGGTAGAATTCCCTGATAAAAGTTTGGGATAAAAAAATCATAGAAATAGATGGAAGCAATAAAGAATATATTTCACAAATTCAAATAATGAAAACCTTGTAAACAGAGCCAAATCCACCTTCCCCCCCAATTTAGCTGCTTCTGAAAAGGTATCAGTGCTACGTAGAATTGTGATTAATGGGATTATACGCAGGTCAGTATTCAACATTTCCTCGGTTTGAATTTTATGAAATGATGATCGCCGAATTCCATCTACAAAGACAAGTGTCTGAGTCTCTTATTTTGAACAAATAGCCATATTTTTGAGTAGGAGAAATAAGCTATAACACAAATTATGGCATGTGTAATTGCAGGAAATTATCTTTTCTACCTCTTCTTCTGTACAAGAATAAATATACACCCAAACATAGTAGGGTTGTTGACCCCATCACATAGAAGCTGATGATCAAGATTTTTGACCTCTTGTTACCTCCATGTTTATCTGCAACAAAATAAAAAAACCTATTTTTTAAACAAAACAAAAAAAAATTCCAAAAGTACTGTTATCATATTCAGATTCACCTGTTTCCGGATTTGACACAGGAATTGAACAAGTTTGGTCGTTAGGAATGTAGAACATATAGTCATCATACTTTATCATACAAGTTCCAGACCAAATGAACCATCCTAACTTTTGTGTGCAAAATTTGGGAACCTCTGCTAACATTGCCTCCAAACACTCTCTGCATCCATCATTTGTGAGATCTTTAGTGCATTGCACCAAGCCATACCTTGATTGAGTGAAACTCAAGTTGAAGCCATCCACGTAGTACAACATGCTGGTTTCCATTATTGCTTTTCTGATTAAGCTTCTCATAAAATCCTCAGCTTTCTTAGTCTCTTCCTTGTTTGAAATGTTTTTGTTTCCAACAGCATGCCATGTCGGGTGTGTAAGAACTTTTCCAAAGAAGTTTTCATTTGAGTACCTCAGAATGCAGAAATCATACCACACCATAGCAGACACTCTATTGGGGCAGTGCTGAGGAATTTCTAGGGCAGCATTAGAGACACAGAATTGACAAAAGTATCCAACCACGTCACGACGGCAATCGTAGAGGCCATACACAGTGTTGTTGTTTCCTATGGTGGTGTAGTTATACCCTTTGCTTGTGGCTGCATCTGAGATCATCAATGAGAGGATTCTCTCAACATTGGTTTTGTATGCAGTGGTGAGAGGTTGTTGGTGGTGTTTTCACAGTAACTTCCCTGGTAAATGGGTGTTTTTGCCTCTGTAAAAATGAGCGAACTGAAACTCAAAGATAACAAGAAACCAAAGCATATTGATCTCACGCTTAGTTGTGTTCCCAACATGGTGCATCCATATATGAAGTTTCTTCTGTTATTCTATCAGAAGATGAACTAAAACCTTAGCATTTTTATATTACATGTTTTATAATCTAACGAAAATGTCATTGTCTTATGTGAACATGATCTCAAATTCTAAAGTTATAGAACTATCTTAGTTGAATTGCAATTATGTCCTTATTACATGTTATTATTAAATAATGGGTTAAACATGCTTTTGTCCCTTAATTTTCAGTGAAAATTAGAATTACTTCATCTCTAAAACTTTGAACCAATTTAGTTGTTATCTTAAAAATGGCGGATTTAATCATTTTAATAAGATTTTGTTAAGTTTATTTGACGTTTCAATTGCGTTTCTTACAACTAACATTAAAGCGAAAATGTGTCAAAAAGTATAAATAACTCGAATACTATTATGAAACGCGTTTGTAACACCAAATAAATCACTAAATCTAATTAAAAGGACTAAATCCATGTATGTCTAAAGTTTGAAGACTAAATTTTACAAAATTTTGAAACTAAACTAATTTTAATTTTTACTAAAACTTAAACTATCAAAAATATATTTAACCATTTAATAATTTATATCACTTGTTTTAATTACATACATTATCATGCAAAGCAAAACATATAAGCCTTTATGATAAACAAAATATTGAGGGGCTAAAAATATTTAAAAACATTTCAACAACATAAACCAAAATAAATATTTTATCTAGAAACTTAAATAAAAATAGTTAATTTACTCTACAGAAAAGAAAAAGACAATTACCTACAGTAAAAATGCAGAAGTGATAGGGTTTAGAAGGAAGAAAAAAAAAAGTAAGAGAGAAAAAAAAAAATATATCCCGTTTTTCTTTGCAATCCATGGCTCTCCCAAGCATTTTCACAAACAGGCGACACGCCACCACCAACTCATACTTGTTTGGACTCTAAGAAGAAAAAAGAGATTATGAATGCGTGAAGTTGTTTTATTCAAAAAATGAGACTCCTATTTCATATGGGCATGCACAAAAAAGGATGTAACACATGGATGTTGCAAATCTGTGATGAATAAAACAAAACCCAGTGGTCCTATACAGCCATGACGTGATAACGTGCCCACCGAATCATGAAAAGATGAAAAGAGAGAACTCAACAATCACGCTTGTGGGACTCAAGTGTAAATGTAGATTAGAAATGGGAGACTCTTGTGAATAGAAGGAGATTACTGGAATAAAAATATCCTAATATCTCTACTATAAAATGGATCCTGTGTTTGGTTTAGGGTTAGTTCTGTTCAATGGTTAGTTTTTTAGTTTTTTAGTTTTTTAGTTTTTTTTTTTTTTTTTTTTTTTTTTGTTCTTTTCTGCCACATGTCTCGATAGAAGTAATTTGCGTTTTTATCCATAATTTACATTTAGGTGTTAATTTTTTTTCTATAATTATTTGATCGTTTAATTTCTAATTATTTGATTATTTAAAATATTTTATTTTTATTTCATAAAATAATACTATTTAAATTAATTAATTTTTTTACATCTATTATAATATAAGAAAATAATATAAAAGAAAATATACTATGGAAGTTAACTTCTTATTCATGTTTATTTTATTGACAATTGTTTCAATTATTAGTTTTTTAATTATTTGATATTTTTATTTTCTTTTTAAAGTTTTGACGGTCACATGTTTCTAGAGAGTTAATTAACATATTTGTTCATGATTTATGAATAATTTTTATAAGGTTAAATTACGTATTTATCCTTATATTCGATCAAGAATGACGACTCTCACATGTTACTTCATTTTCTCCTTTTTCTTAATTAACATTTTGGTCCATGATTTATATATAATTTTTAAAGATTAAATTATGTATTTGATCCTTATTTTCAGTTTTTAAATGTTAATATTTTTTAATTAGATCTTAATTTTCTTTAATTTTATTCAATTTAATTTTTTTTTTCTATATTTCTTAACAAATAATGTCGGTTAAATGTTACTTTATACTTTATTTGCTTTTTATTTTTTATTTTTTTCTGAATTTTTGAAAATACTATTAAATCTAAAAAAAAATCATTCATAAAAATAAAATTGAAAAAATAATTATTTTAATTTAAAAGATAAAATTGAAAAACAAATGATAAACAAAAATAATTCACCTTTATGTATATACTCAAATCAGTAGTTTACTCTAATATTTTAATTTTTAAGTGATTTAATATTATTTTAACAAAATATGAATATTTACTAAATTTAACAATTAATTTAAATTATTAAAAAATGAATTTAAAATATTATTAATGCCGTAAAACATTATTTATTTTATTATTTTAACTTTAATTTTTTTAAACATATCATAATTTTCTGTTTTTCAAAATTTGTGTGGGGAGTGACTGCCAAAACACAATCCAACAACCTCTCAGCACTGTATACCAAACAAATGTTGATGAAATAAATGTTCAGATGGGCATCTTCAGATGCAGCCACAAGCAAAGGCTATAACTACAACGGTATAGAATTTCAATTGATATAACATTATTATATTTATATTGGATTTAACTCATCTAAAATTTAAGATTGTACAAGATATGAAGGATTTAAAACCTGCAACCATCACAAACTAATCATAATGGTGCTTTTGGGTCGATTATAAAAACAAGGTCCATAATGTTGTTAGAAAATTAGGTGTACATTGTTTACATTACATCAAATGAAAATCCATTATGGTCATCCATTTGGATGCACTCATTGTCGGCAGTTTTTGCCTCAAAACTTCTGAGAATACTGAGTTGCAGCAGATGTGGACAGAATTTTATATCTACAAAGAGAAGGGTATGGAATCATCTCCAAAGCCCAAAGCACTTTTAAAATGTTGTATCACCACAGCTCCTGATTGGAAACACTTTCAATCTATTTCCATAGAAACATACACTTCAATGATCAGATCACAATATTTAATATTTTAAGAATCTACTGAGAAAACAAAAGATAATATGCTGCTCCATTTACTTTATGATCAAGATACAGATGGCGTAAATAAACAAAACAACTTCTAAGTACATTATTTACAAGTTGACCATTACTCTCTTTTCAGATATCCGTGTCATATATCAGTTATATAGTTTTAAAATATATATATATATATATATATATATATTGTTTTACAACCCAAGAACTAATTTCTGAATAGCAAAATCTGATGATTTTGCATTATGTATGTGAATAAAATGTCAGGAATGCAAACCAGAAACTTGGCAGTAATTCGCATGTAACAATTTCTTTATCTAACTTCTATTATCAGAATATAGTGTTCCAGAATTCATGAAACATTTTAAGCATTTTAATACATATGACATTAAAACAAAGACAGATTGAATCCAAATTTCTTTCAAAAAAAGAAAAAAAGAATCATGTAATGTAAGTATAAACAAAGAAGGAGGACACAGAGTTGGTGAGAGAGCAATTTAACAACTGAATGGATGAAACGTGACCACTCCCAAATACAGAATACAAAATTTGCGCCAGAACTTTGACGCTTTCCCCCTTCACCATTTTCTATGTTCCATAAATAGAAGATAATAAGACATTAAAAGGACGGAAAAGTTGATGCTTGAACTAGATATTAAAATATTTGCTCTTAGTAAGATTGTATTTGGAATGCTTCAAAGATAGCGTGGAGAATTGGCACCTGATGAAAATGCAGGCATATAAGAATTTCTGCATTACTAATTTGGAACTAGCATTTCGACATCTAACCATATGTTTTCAATGTGAGCAATTTTTTCCCAGTCTTCACCATCTTGTTTCTTGCAGCGCCCTTTGAGCAACGGACAATGTGAAATTTCAAATATTGAAATAGATTTGGGCAGACCCTCCTCTGGCAAGCATTGGAGTATAGGACATTCACTAAGACTCAATCTCCAAAGAGAGGAGAGGTGACAGAGACCCTTGTAGTCTAGTTTCTTAAGATTTCGACAATTGTCTATGATTAGGTGAGCAAGAGAGAGTGGAAGCAAACCTTCACCCGGAAAAAACTCCACATCCATTTCAGCAATATGCAAGTATTCTAGGGAAGGGTTGGTTCCCCAAGCCCCCTTTAGGGAGGCAACAAGTTTGGAGCAATTCCAGATATTCATTTCTTTTAGATTTGGTGGCAAACATCCGTCAGACAACTCCACTACTGGACAATCTCGTACAGACATATATTCAAGAGATGGAAGGAGGGCAGACATGTGTTTAGGCATTGATTTCAATTTCTCCAATTTTACATTAACAAGGTTCTCTAGCTGAGGTGCAAATAATCCTTCATTAGGAAATGATTCAAATTCAGAGCATCTTCCAATTATCAGACTGTTCAAATGATTGTGAGGGCGCACCTGTGATATCATCTGTAGGTTACGACACTCGTGCAATTCAAGCTTAAAGAGTTTTGGGAACAAGTCTAAAGGGAAGGCCGTGAGAGAGTCACAACTATCACTGATACGCAATTCTACAAGGAAATGGTAGCAAAGGTTTGTAGGAATGTTCATGCCCCGACAAAAATGAATATGCAATTTAAGAGGTGTATGAGATACGAGGGGCCCTATCACATCAAATGAAGATGCCTCCGTCTTCACTCCTTCGACTTCTACTGCTCTGGGAATTGAAGCCACAAGTTGTTCGCAACTCTCAATAATAAGATCCTTTGAATGAGAAAGTTGCTCTGGTAAGTTCCATTTCAGTTTGGGACATCCAAATACAGAAAGAAGTTGAAGACTTGGAAAAGCACCCTTCATGCATTGCCATTCTTCCAATTCCTTCATATTATAGACGTGCAACGTTTCCAAGAATGCAAATGAAGAAGAGCTATTCCCATAAAAATTAGCATCTATCCTGGCTATGCAATCAAGGCCTTCAAGTGTTAAGTTCTTGAGAAATGTCAGAAGTCCAAGGGATGGCATCCACAGGCAATATTTACAGCGCATCAAGGTTAAGGACACCACATTTGATAAAGAGTTATCAGATAACCAATTGGGAAATTGTGTACTACCATAACCATCGATTAACAACCGCTTCAAATGTTTGGAAGGTTGTAAATTCTCAAGTACTTCTCTCTCTTTCATTGAGTTCTCATTGTTCCGCTTCAAATTCCATCCTAAATTTAGTATCACTAGATGTCTTTTATTCTTCAAATCCGCTGTCATTGCATCATAGGGATTCATAATATTTTCAATATTTTTAATTGACAACTCTCCATGAAGATCAATTTCTCCTAGATGTTGAATACTGCTCCCACTGCTTTCGTCAAACAACAAGTCATTCATCCGTACTTGAAGATTCTTCAACTTCCCTAAAAGCATTGGAACCCTTCTTAAAGTAGTACCCATAAGTTCAAGGCAGCGCAAATTCGTGAGTTCATGCAAACTCATGGGCAGCTGCTCCAAAAAGGCACAACAGTTAAGCTTCAACACTTGCAAGTTACATAGTGAACACGTTGAGTCGGGAAGTCTGTCTATGTGAGTACCAGAAAGGTCTAATGAGCGGAGATGTATAAGATTTCCGATACTGTCAGGCAACTCTTCAATTTCATGACACCCGGGCAATGATAAGAGTCGTAAGAACTTAAAGTTTGAGATCAACTCTTGCATTGACATCCCAAAGTGCCCCCGAATGAATATAAATGTCCGTAGACCTTTAGCATCACATAAACTCTTGCGATATTGAACAGGATCAACTATAGTTGAAAAGTGACGAATTTTCTTTGGAGCTCTTTCTGCTCTATCAATTCCCAACCTGAAACACACTTCACCAGAAACATATTTGGCCAAATCATTGAGAATGTCGTGCATGATAAAATGTGTTTTGTTATCATTTATAGTTAATAGTTGAAAGAATGACCTCGATAATAGATCATTGAAGGATTGTTCGCCTACTTCTTCTGGAGACTTACTCTGGTCAGAGCAATGTAGAAAATCTTGAGCCATCCATAAGCCAATTAAGCTCTCTTTGTCAAACTGGTGGTCTTTGGGGAATAATGCACAACAAGCGAAACATCTCTTGAGATGAGAAGGAAGATGGTAATAGCTCAACAACAAAGCGGGGATGATTTTACTTTCTTCTATCGCTAAGTCCCATATCTCGCTTCTCAATACACCTTCCCACTCTGAGACAGATGACTTTGTGTGTAAAAGACATCCCAACGTTTCGAGGGCCAGAGGTAATCCTTTGCACTTTTCAACTATCTTCATGCCAATATCCTTCAACCCAGAATTCAACTTAGAGTTTTCATCTTGGAATGCATGTTTAGCAAAAACTTGCCAGCAATGAACTCCATGCAATTGCTTTAGTTGGTGTATGTAACCTGACTGAATGATAGAAGCAACTTTGTTACTGCGTGTTGTCACAAGAATTTTACTTCCCTTAGCTCCACACCTAAGAGGAGTTTGTAATGCTTTCCATTGGTTTCGGTCTTCATTCCAAACATCATCCAGAACCAGAAGAAACTTCTTACCTGTTAACTTTTCTTTCATTTTTCCATGAACCATTTCTATGGTTTCACTATCATCTTTTGATTTAGTGAAAGCCCCAATAATTGCTTTTGATACTTTCAAAACATCAAATTCATCAGAAATGCAAACCCAAGCTTTTTCATCAAATCTAGCTTCTTTAATCTTTGGGTCATTATATACATGTTGGGCAAGTGTGGTCTTACCCATCCCACCCATACCCACAATAGAAAGTATTGACAGCTGGTTATGATTGTTACTGTCTGATGTCAGCCAATTAAGGATAATTTCTTTGTCATCATCTCTGCCATAAATAACATCTTCAGCCACCAACGATGAGGATTCATTTTTTCTCTCTAACACTTTATTACCCAATTCGGATCTAACACTAGCAGCATTTTTCAGACCTAGATCATCCTTTTGGTTTAAAAGAGATTCAAGGTCATCAAGAACTTCTTTGAGCTTGGATTCAAAACTGCATACCTTGCTAGCACTGCTCTGGTATTCAAGTTGTGATGCACTTTTGGAGAATTCATAGTCTATTTCCTCCAGCAGATCCTCTGCGTCAAACAACACGTCTCTGACCTCATCAAGCCACGCTTTAACATATGCATCAGTGAACTGCTTTAGTTCTGCATCATCAACCACAGCATTGATGGACACCAACTTCCTCCTCAAATTTTTCAGCAGCTTCTCATCGAGCTTTCTCCCACGAAAGAAGTCCAGAACTTGATGAGAATCCAGCTTGTCAAATAGCACTTGAAGAACAGCACCAAAAAGAGCACCACCAAGTGTTTCAAGCACCGGCATGGTCGGAAATGAGTGGCCAAATCAAAGAGAAGATTTGAAAATTGGAATTGCAGCTTCGTTAGGTGGATGAAGGACTGACAAAAGATAATGAGTGAGTATTTTGTTGGAGATGGCTTTAATTCAATAAAGGATGGCTGGCCAAGAAGATGTAGCTGTTTAATTTTAGAAACCTTTAGAACTAAATTTACAGTTCCAATTTTATAGAGATGAAAATTATATATTTGCAAAACAATGAAACATAATATCTAACAACTTTATTGCATCTAGTCAATTTGGATGGCTTACTATGAATGCGATAAAACCGAGTGGTCCTACATCGTACATAATTTCTGCCATCACATGATAACGTGCCCACTCAATCATGAAAAGAAGACATAAGAAAAGTCTACAAAGCATAACAACCTCTGATCACGTTTCACATATTCGATCTTATCTATCAATTTATTGTAAGGGTGCAAAGGTATTATGTAGAAGTGAGAGAGACTCTTGTGAATAGGAGGAGATTATTGGACTAAAAATATCCTACTATCTCTACTATAAAATGGATCATTTATTTGGTTTAGGGATTAAGATGTATATCTTGATTTAGAATCAGTTAATGTAGATTCAAAATCTTGTCTCACATGCTCGAAGATAGGCTAATCTACTAATTTTCTTTTAATTTTGTATTTATTTTATTTTTTCTTTTAATATATATATATATATATATATATATATATATATATATATATATATATATATTATTAAATATTTGATTATTTGATTTCTATCATTTATGGGTTACATGGGTTACCATGTTGTATCTGTAAATAGGACTGGACTCTTCCTATCAGTAATAAGAGAGACAACAGAAAAGTTGTTTCCTATTCTCTCATTGTCTATACTTCCTTTTCCTTCTATTCTTCTATTCTTCTCTCTGTTATTAGTTTTATTTTATAACGCGTTATCAGCACCATGCTCCAACCAACTGAGGACTAGTGGAAGTTTTTTCTCTCTAAGGACAATGTTTTGTATGTCTTAATCTAGGTTCTTCCTAGTCCTTTCTTCATTTACAATTTTATCTTATATTATTATTTTCGTCATAAGAATAGTTTGACTTTATCAATTTTCATCTCAAATTATTATTATTATTTTTATTATTATGATGATGATTATTATTACTATTATTTTATGTACTATTTCTAAACATGTTAAATCTTGCAAATTTTGAATTTGTCACCTTTAATATTACAAGGAAGAATAACTTATATTGGATTTTAAATGCTGAAATACATTTAGATGCAATGAGTCACTAATGTAGAATTGCATTTTTACCTCGCCTTATAGGCCTCGGTTGGCAAGGAACCGAAGCATATAACGGCGCGGTGTCATTTTTGCAATTCCAGACAACTTTTATGCCTCGGTTCAAGAAAAATCCGAAGCCAAAAGAGCTTATATGCTTCGGTTGAACAGACCCGAAGCCAAAAACGTGGCTAGAAATTTCAAAAATGTCAGTAGCTGTTACGTCTTTGGCCTCGGGTGGCACTAAACCGGGGCCAAATAGGGCTATATGCCTCGGTTATTAATTGAACCGAGGCCATATAGTTTAATTAGGGCACAAAAGCGCGGACCCCTCTACTTCTTCCTCGCGCGCCGCTGCATCTTCTCCATCTCTCTCTGCGTCTCGCTAGTCTCTTGGATCCCATCTCCCTTTCACCTCACGCATGAACAAAGCAAACATCACCACCCATCTATGCCGCACCCATTCTGACCGGTGATGAACCCTAGCGACAACACCGGCCACCACTACGACGCGAAAACAGGGCACCAGATCTGCAATGCGGCGACGCGATCCACCATGGCAGCACCTTTCGCGAGATCGCCATCGCGCTCCACTAGAAGAACCATCGTCGAGATCTTCGCCGCTGCAGAAAGCCACAGTCACCGCAACAAAGGTCGTGCGACTGCACCGTCACCAAACCTGATCAAACCTGAGGACCCAAATCGTGAGCCCCAATCGCAGATCCAGATCATCACCGCTGAGACGAAGAAATCGTTCTCGCGTTAATGGTTCCTGGTGAGCTCTTCCAGTCTTCTCGTCGTTCGTCGTAGCGGCGCCGATGATGGCTTGCAGTGGTGGTTCGCGTTCATCGTTGCGACAATGGTTCGCATTCATCGCTACGATAGTGGTTCGTTGATCGCAGCGCCAGTGGTGGTTCTTCGATGGCTTCGTCTCCAGTGAACGATTTCGATTCCGATCTCAATTGAATCAATTCTTTTCATGATGATTGTGCATTTTTGATGAAATCGTTTCGATGATTTGTGTGTTGTTTCACGCGGTGGTTATTGGAGGTCGGAATTGCATATTTGATTGTGGAAGAATGTTGACAATTTCATATTTGTTTCTAATGATATTGCTACTGTGATTTTTGCGCATATTATTGGAGTTCAGAATTGCGCCTCTTGAATTGTGGAAGAATTATGCCAATTTTTTGTTTGGAATTAATCGAAAGAGTAACTAAAATTCAATGCGAAATGTTGTTATTTGGGATGAAATGGAAACGTGGACCCGAGACAGAAAAGGAACCATATGGCTCCGGTTCATTTAGAACCGAGGCATAAAAGGGACTCTATGACTTCGGGTAACAACCGAGGCCAAAAGGGGGTACCTTTTGGCCTCACCCCAATATGCCTCGGTTACAGGCCCGAGACAAAATGAGGAAAATAACCGGGGCAAAAAGCCCTTACTACACTGGTGAGTCTTAGGATACCATTAAAGAAAAAAATAAAGCATCTGAGCAACGAATTTGCTTTTGCAACAACAATGATGTGAAAATAGATTTCACAAATATTATGAATTTATCTCATGTCTTTGTATGGCTAAACAAAATGCAATGAAGCTTTTTGATGAAAAATCATGATATTTGTCCAATTTGCTCCATTTTTAAAAGTGAATGCAGCAATAAATATTATGGATTTATATTTCATGTCTTTGTATGACTGAACAAAACAATGAAGTTTTTGCTGAAAAATCATGAGATGGGTCCAATCTGCTCCATTCCCATAGGTGAATGCAGCAATAGATATTATGAATTCATTTCATGGTTTTGTATGAATGAATAAAACAATGAAGCTTTTGATGTCATGAGATCCACGCGATTCCATTTTCATAAGTGAATGCAGCAATAAATATTATGAATTTATTTCATGCATTTGTATACAAAGCAATGAACTTTTGATAGAAAATCATGAAACATGTCCAATTGGTTCTGCTCCATTCCCATAAGTACATAAGTAAATGTAGCAACATTTTATTTATTATGTAAATAACTGTTTTATTATAAACAATTATTTTAGTTTAAAAAGTAAAATAGTCATATTTAAAAAAAATCATCTATAACAATATATAAAGAGAATTCTCTCTTTTGTGTCCCCATTTCGTAATATCATTTCTACCCTTTACAATATAATTATTTATTAAATTTTTAAAAATTAATAGTTATTTTTACCTATTTTCTATAAAACTTTTTTTCTTTTTTTTTTATTCATCAACAATTAATTTCTCTATTCATTTCACTTTATTTCTAATAAATATAAATTTATTTTATATATTAACTTAATAACATTACACTATTATCATCTACTAACATATTATTATTTATATTTAAAAAATATGTACACACAAACGTGATAACACCGCAATAACACTGTGTGTACGCTAGTTTAAATAATAAATTTAATAAAATATTGTTTTAGTTTTAAAATGACGGTTATTTATTTCTTAGACGCGATGGCGCCGCTGGTTTAAATAATAAACTTAATAAAATATTATTTTAATTTTAAAACTACGGTTATTTATTTGTTAAGAATTTAAGTAAAAAAATAAATGTGTACACATAGGTCAATTATCTCTATATAATGGTAAGATGTGGTAACGATTTTGAAATATTTTCTTTAAATGAATTTAATCGAGTGACATATTTTTTAAGAACGTTTATTAAAAATTTAAATTTAAAAAAATTGTTTTCTTAACTTTTTTATTTTGCGTTATGTCATTTTTAAATGGACAAGATTACAAACGTTGATGGTCTATATATTTGTTGAATTTTTATTGAATATGTTTTTTTTTAAGTTATTTAATTATTAACTTCCTTGTTATTTAGAATGCCAATGTTTTATTAGGATCTTAATTAAGTTCAGATAGAAGATGAGAAAATTATTATTTGTCACATTGTCAACGTAACTAACATAATTTAACCTCAGTGATTAAAACTAATATCAAAATTTTTAATTGAAAGATTAAAAGAAATAGTACTCTAGATTCAAAGAATTAAAAATATATTTAAATGGAATGGGTATTACTGGATTTAGTTTTCTTTTCTCAAGTTCATGATACTTCTTACAACAATTTAGATTACACTAACAGAGCAAGGATAAAACGTATATTACGAATAATAAAATATAGTACTTACCCATAATAATATTAATTATCTTAATTATTCCTAAGAAATTAAAATCTGTTATACTTTATAAAATAAAATTTTCAAAATAAAACCGTGCCTCCATTGATTGAGATCTAGTTCTAATAATTTCCCTTACTTTTCATATATCACAAGATTGGACCTCTAAAGGTATCTTGATGTCTCTTTCATCCACCTATAATAATCACATGAATCACTGCATTTTTCACTCTCTTGATTTAGTATAAACCAAATTATCTACTTCCATAGTTATTTGAAAAAAAAAATTCTATAAATTTGTAAGAGAAAAAAAATTAATAAATTAAAATAAGTTTATATATAAATTAGAGAAAACATACATATTTGTGCTTACTTTTTTTTATCGTAAATAAATATTTTTAGTTTAAAATGACGACTAAATTTTTATAAATAGTTATTTAAAAGATAAAATAATATAATATTTTAATTTAAATAAATAATCACTTAAAAGTAAAAATGATAAAATTTATGTACACTAATACAAAATCTCTATACTAAAAAAATTATTAGAAAAATTTTTATATATAGAAAAATGTCTTTACATACATAATACATAGAAAAATGTCTCATTAAAATTAAAAATGTCCGTTTATATATAGAAAAAAAAAGTAAGGATAATGATATTTTTCACCTATTTTTTTAACCTATTTTTAATTCATACTTTAATCATCATTTAATTATTTATTTTGATTTTTTTAGTAGTGTGATGTAATAATTTAAAGGTGATTGGAGGAATTTGGATTTTTTGTTGGGATTTTGTGTTGTTCCTCTACTGTGCCTTCATAGTACACTGATTATAACTAATTTTGACGTTTAAAAATATATTAAAAAGATATTTAAAATACCAATATAATGTATTTTTAATGCTCACCAGAGGACAGCACTCAAAAAAACCTGTAAAAATCTGGACTCTCATTGGAATGATGGGTTAAAAGTAGATAAATAAATAGTCCATAATTCATTATCCAAAAGTAATAGAATGATATAATGTAATAAGAAAAAAAATAAAGTTTTCGATGAGTCTCTCTTAAAAATAAATATTTTATATACAATGATTATATATTTATCACTTGGCACCAAAGCAAAATTCACACAGTTCTTCTGCATGGGCATGGGAAAACCAAAAACAGAACTCAATGTGAGATCACTATATTTCTTTGTTTTCATGTTCTTGCTAAGCTTCAAATCTCTAGTTACCAAAGCACAACCACCCTTTTATTTGGGAGATGACTGCGATTTCACCCCTCAAAAGCCTCTCAGCAATGCATACAAAACCAACATTAACAACATGCTCTCATGGCTATCTTCAGATGCAGCCACAAGCAAAGGCTATAACTACAAAACCATAGGCAACAACTCCCCTCTGTATGGCCTCTATGACTGTCGTGGCGATGTTGTCGGCTACTTCTGCCAATTCTGTGTCTCCGCTGCTTCCAGAAGAGTCCTTCAGCACTGCCCTAACAGGGTCTCTGCTGTCATGTACTACAACTTCTGCATTCTGAGGTACTCCAATCAGAACTTCATTGGGAATGTCACAATAAACCATCCGAGACATCATGTTGGGAACAAAAGTGTGTCTGATGCAGAAGAGATTCAAAAGGGTGAGGATTTCATGAGAAGTTTGATCAGAAAAGCGACTGTGGAGACCAACCAGTTGTACTACATGGATGGCTTCAATTTGAGCTCCACTCAGAGAAGGTATGGTCTGGTGCAGTGCACCAGAGACCTCACCAGTGAGAGATGCAGACAGTGCTTGGAGGCCATGCTGGCACAGGTTCCAAAATGTTGTGAACATAACCTGGGGTGGCTCGTGGGAACTGCTAGTTGTCACATAAAGTATGATGATTATATGTTCTACCTTTTCGACAACCAATCATATATTGTGCCTGGTTTAACAGGTACAACACTTCAGTTACCTTTTTCTTGTTTTGCAAGCATACAAAATTGGGTTAAATATATTTTGTCCCTTAATCAAATAAGTCCCTCTTCCAAAACCAACTAAGTTTTCTATTTTTCGAAATGTGTTGATTTAATCTTTTTAATCAAAAATTTTAGGTTTGTTTCATGTTTTCAAACGCGTTTCTCAGTTAACATTGAAGTGAAAATATGTCAAATGAGATAATAAACTTAAATGTTATCATGAAACACGTTTGAAACGTCTAATCAACTTAATAAAATTTGGTTAAAATGACGAAATTCACACATTTCTAAAATTAAGGGACTAAATTGAGTCAAAATTTTGAATTTGGACTAATTTCAATCTTCACCGAAAGTTAAAAAAACCAAAAACATGTTTAACCCTACAAAATTTCATGATTGTTTAGTTTGTTTACTGAATTTGAACAATTTGTCAAAAAATTAATGTACTTGTTTTATATTGTTACAGCTAAACAAGGGGATGGTATTAAGTCAAGAAACTTGATCATTGGATTGAGTGTGGTGGGGTTAGTAGCTCTGTGTTTGAGTATATATTGCTTATGCTACTGGAATAGAGTAAGAAAAGGTAATAATTTCTAGCAATAACACAATGCTAGAATTCATATATTATTTCTACTTAAACATGGCCATTCAGTTCATATAAACATAACTCAGAACTTGTCTTTGTAGATGGGCTGATAACTGATACTATTCCTCTGTCTGCGTATACAAATTTGCCTATAATCCCATTAATCACAATTCTTGAGAGTACTGATAACTTCTCTGAAACATCTAAATTAGGTGAAGGTGGATTTGGCCCAGTTTACAAGGTATTTAATAATTGATATTTGGATGTAAATTTTTATTAATTTTTTCATTATTTGACTAACACACATTTAGCTGTGTAAATTGTATTTTATTTTTATTTTGTATAACAATCTCATTCTTCTCTCTTGATAGTTACATTTTAATGTAAAGAAGATTGCTAGTGGTAGTGAGTAACTGTGAACAAAACCTCTATATTTCTTTTCTCTTCAACATCTGATACTAGCTTAGGTTAGAGCAACCATCCTACGAAATATTTGCAGAAAAAACCTTAAAAAATATAGAAACGACCTTATTATTTTACTGCAATATTTTATTAGGGAATTCTACCAGATGGAAGACAAGTTGCAGTCAAAAGGCTATCAAAAGCTTCTAGTCAAGGCTCAGAGGAGTTTAAGAATGAAGTAACATTCATAGCTAAATTGCAACATTGCAACCTTGTAAGACTTGTGGCATGCTGCTTGGACGAAAATGAAAAGATACTGGTTTATGAGTATTTGTCAAATGCAAGTCTTGACTTTCACCTATTTGGTATGCTTTTAGATATCTTCATTACTTGTTCATGGTTACCTTTTGTATCTTTATACTCATACTCATACACACACACATATATATATATATATATATATATATATATATATATATGTTTTTTTATTTTTTTTT
>Ga0209589_1007995_pt1 | contig 16695 bp, 16 predicted proteins | sample CowpeawhiteBW_FD_187525 | JGI IMG/M metagenome (GOLD analysis project Ga0209589, IMG submission 187525) | Root nodule microbial communities of legume samples collected from California USA - Cow pea white BW (SPAdes) (version 2) | ecosystem: Host-associated > Plants > Roots > Nodule | place: USA...
CATTAAACAAAAAAAAAAAAAACTGTCTATGTTGAAAGTTAAGTAGATGTAAAGCAAGCTTAAAGAATTTAAAGAAGGCACTGTTTACTTTGACATGGGTTGTGTAGTGTTGAAAAATGGAATTTTCTTTTCGGAACCAACAATGTGTTTTACATGGAGAAGACTTTGAGCCTGTGATACTGTGAAAATTATCTTCTTTCCACAGTTTAACCAACAACATTATATATCCTATATCTACTTTTCTATTATTCTGGTTGTTTTTCAACCAACAAATAGTCTTTAAAAACGTTAGTTAGGTAAAGCAGACAAATGAACCTTTTTCACCATACTTGGTCTCTCTATTTTCTATCATTGGAAACAACCAAGTTAAAAGGGAGGGTTTGGCTTCTGTTCTTCCACAAATAAACTTTAATTGCTGCCACTAATCATTAATTCATTTGTTTCATCACAGCATTGATTTATGCCTTTCTTTTTAAGTAAGGAATGTGACTAATGATAATATTCTAGCACTACTTTGACTCTTTACTATGATAAGTATCATTGTTTAGAAGTGAAGTTACCACAATGCAAATAACTTACACAATGATGGCATTGCAGTACTTGAGAGAAACACAGCACTTTCTAACACATAACTATAATTCTTGATTAATACAATTCTTACTTTTACTATTTGGTCACATTGCACCAAGAAAAAATATTATGGATATGTCCCCAAATTTAGCAAAATGTTCAGCACCTACTAAATGGCCTAACGAAACAAGTGACTGAAGATTTTTTGGTTTGGCTAAAAAAGGTGTTAAACCAGTCACCAAGGAAAACCAGTACAATTTAACAATTTTAATCAAAAGCTGCAGTGTTGTTGCCAAAAGTTGGCTCCTATTAGTATTTAATTTTGACCACTCAATCAACTTCTTACTCATTTTTCCTTCTTTCCAAATTAAAAATTTGTCTACTTTCTACGATATACTCATCATGTGTGATGTCTGTTTTCAGAGACAACACTCAAAGGGAAAGTTCTGCATATGGAAAATGTCAAGCTCGAAATGCCAAGGTTCAACAAAATGAGAAGCTAAGTTACACTACCTCTTACTCAAATGCACTTTTACAAGCAAAAGTTCCCTAATTTGACTACTTTTCTGTATGCTATAATGATGCATAACTCTCATGCCAATCACTACTCTCTTATATATCATCTATAAGAGATTTCTCCACTTTACTTTTATGTAGTCGGAAATGTACTAGATTCGAAATATTTTCAATATCCAAAATAAAGTATTCACGTAAAAGACACTCTGATGCTCAAGTTAGATATGTGCGTCAGATGATAATAAAATATTGTAATAAATGCATAGTATTTATCTTGTGAATAATATTATTGATGGATAATGATATTTTGACTCACTTTTAACTCATCACCCCAATCATCCTTCAATTAAGTATTTTGATTTTTTATTTAGTAGTGTGATGTGATAATTTAAGGGTGATTGTAGTTGTGATTTAAAAGTGGGTCAAAATATCATTATTTATTATTTATAATGGATTTGTGGGCTTTTACCTAATTGGACCTAGGTTGTTGTTAGGAATCCAAGTGTGATTCTAAGTCCCACATTGGCTAGAAATGAGAAAGTGGAGCACTATATAAGAATAAAGACCCATAAACTCATTGCCTTAAGGTTTTGGGTTGAGAGTGGTGTGAGTGTCTTATGTGGTTAGGCTTAGATCTCATTGGTGTTTGTTCTTCCCAGGGATTAACCTGACAGTTGTTTAGGTGATTAACTTTCTTGAGCTTTTTTAAGGTTTCGTTAATCTTGTTTATGTCTAAATCTTCTTATTAATTATGCTTGATCTTTATTAGTTTTGGGTGAAATGCCTAATCCTTATTAGCTCTGGTTGGTGACATACTATGTTGTCCGACATGATTTCAGTTATATATAGTATAGTAAATATATATATGTATATTTCATTCCATAGTTGTGAAGGCTTTGATTAAAGTAGAAGGTTGTTTGAATGGTGAAATTGAAGAAAGCATAAAATGTGAATAGGATTTGTGTATTTGGGGTTCTTGTGTGGATGTTTGTCGTGTATGTTTTAGTTGTTTGGAAATATCTGTCTTTGTTCTCTGCTTCCAATGAGAAGATAATGAATACAAAATGAGGCATAATAAGTCTTGTTCCCCAATTAATGGACCCAATAATATAATAAGGTTTGGTCACAAAAAAGGTTTGGATGAGTCATAATTTGGTAGGCTCTGTTGAGGGTGTGATCCAAGGCTTTGCAACAATTATGTGGAGCTTCTAAAAGAAGCACCCCAACAATGCAAGCAACTTCAGAAATAGAATGAGAAAAACTGGTTGGTGGAGATGCCCAATAAGACCCACTCACTTCCTCTTTCACACAAACAAACACAGAACGAAGACAGACAAGAAGGTCCCTTTGGTTTCATGTGTTTGTAAATTAAAGAGACAGCACATGGCATCTTCTATTCTTCTTTTTCTCAATCTTTTTTTCTTCCTCAATTTTGCACTCTAATCCCTTCAACTATTGCTTAATCACACTTCTCTTCTCAAACCTTTCTTTAATCTCCTCTTTCTATGATTGCTTTAGCATGTTACACAAGATTTTGCATATTGATGTAACAGTTCTTTTGTTGTATCTCATGTTCTACGTGTTTTGTACTTTTATATTTCAGGGTCGAAGAGAAAATTGATCACATCATATTTTGACTCAATGATCCACTTCTAACTTATAATTCCAATCATCTTTTTATTATTTATTTTTATTTTTTTAATAGTGTGATGTGATAATCAAAAGGTGATTGGAGTTGTAAGTTAAAAGTGAGTCAGAAAAATATGTCAAAATATTATTATTTATGGAGAAAACACAACATCAATAAAGGATAATGATATTTTGACTCACCTTTTTTAACTCACATTTAACCTATCATTTTAACCACCCTTTAATTATTTATTTTGATTTTTTTAGTAATGTGATGTGATGATCTAAGAGTGATTATAATGGTAGGTTAAAAGTAAATAAAAAAAAATGAGTCAAAATATCATTAACCATGAATTATTAATGTCATTTTAAATTCAAAACTTTAAAACAATAAATTTATGAATCTTTATATTTATATTTTATATCATACTCAATTTTTTCATTTTTAATCAATATAAAATTTATATTTTAATCTTAAACTCACACTTATAAACTTTAACCGTAAACAAAAAATAATAGAAGGTCATATAAATACTAATTTGGTTTTGTTTATTAAGGAAGTATAAATGATATATTGACAGTAATATACTTTTAAATTTGTATTTTTTATTAAATTTTGTTGTGCTATTTTTCTGTTGTATTGCATAATACTTTAATTACCATTAATTTTGACATTTTTAAATATATTAAAAAAATATTTAAAATATTAACAGAATATATTTTTAATATCCAGAAGAGGACAATATAAGAAAACCAATACGGACTCTTACATTTTTTATATTTTCATCCAATTGTAAGTAATTATATCTTAAAGTTAACCTGTTCTTTTTAAATTGTTGTATTTAAGGAATGAATATTTTCATAAGCCATATTCACTGACAAAGTTTAATTTTTTCTTCCAAATAATTGCATGTACCAGTGTGAATTGGACCCAGGTGAGATTTCCAATGTTCATTTTTATGTCTTAAACAGAGACAAGTGTGTGACAAATTTGTAGTCATTTTGAAGAGATGCTTCCAGTGGTTGGGACAGTAAACCATCTTTATTTTAGGGAAGTGTGCACATCTTCACTAAAGTAATTTTTTTTTTCTTTTAAACGGTAGAATGTTGTTTGCATATTCACATTCTGAATAGTCATCAATAAACATGTCTGCTGGTAATTTGAAGCACTGCAACTTTTCTTTAATTGAGTGCATGAAACATTTTTTATTTGATTAAACTATGATCTCAATTATTGAATTTTGTCGTATAACAAGATTTCTTCTTCACCACTAGAAAAACTACATAGTACACATGTTTGCCAAATATAACAACAAGTAGGATCAAGTAGCAACATTTACCAAGAAACAAATACCTCAACAGATCTTTGCACTATTTTGCAAGATGTGGTCGCAAACAAATTGGAATTAACCTAATCAGAATAGAACCCTCCAAGCTTCATCAAAATTTACCTTATACTTCAAACTTACTTTTGATATATTACTAAATAAAGAAAACGATATTACAATTCTAATTTTTTTACTTTCATATTTTATTTTTAACATGACCGAGTGTAAACCACTAATTAATATATTACTATTTTTTTTTAAAATCAATAATTCACACCAAGTCATGTCAAAAAATAAATGATAAAAGTTAAAAAATAAGAATCATAGTATCATTTTGATTAGACAAAAGAAAACATTTAACATATGCAAGTATGGAGATAGTGTGTTGGGCAATTTTTTTTAATAAAAAGTTCAATATGTTTTTAATTTTTTGAATTTAAAATTGTCAAGTTCTAAATTTTGATATATTTTAATATTTAAATTTTAAAATTAAATTAATATAATTTTTTTTAAATTAATAATGTTACTTTTTTTAGTTTATTATTTATTTTTAAAATTTATAGACTAAATTATAAGACAAATACAAATTTTAATGATTAAAAATATATTTAACTTTTATAAATTTAATTTTTTCAATCTAACTGTTACAAAAGATTTTGCTAATATGAAAATTAATAAAAATTAGGTGGCATGAGTTTATGGATTAGGGAAGTGGATTGTATGTTATAATTTATACCATTTGTGTCTGGACTTTGAAAATCCTTTGTCTCCACCACTTATTTTGTTTCTGTAAGAGAATGTTCATTGAAAAGTGTTAAAAGTCCAAATTAGTTTTTTTCATTGGAAATGTTTTTATTTAAGTTGAATATAATTATTCTAGGTGACAAGTAACAAACTTCTCTTTCTTAACATAACTACGTATTTAAGACAAATTCAAAACTATCAATTAAATAAAAGTACTTCTATTAATTACTTCATTCAGACATTTAATAACAATTAGTTTTGATCTAGCTAAATATAACCCCATCAAAAGAAATTATTATCATGCGCACACTATAATTCTTACCAACCGTATATTTATTTCAACTTCATATTTTATTTAATAGTATTTAATATCTTTGCATTAATATTGTACCACACAACCGTTGAACGATTATATTCTAAATTATCATTAAAATATTTTAGTCTTGGATAACATTTAATAAATATTCCCACATGCTTCAATCTATTGAAGCATCAAAATAATTTTTTATTCAAGACAAATAATTATGACATTTAATTTTAAACATCAGCTCAAAAACTTAAATGTTGTTTATATATGTAAAGAATATCTACTAGAAAAATACTAATTTGATACATAAATTTCACTATTTCAGATTATTAGAGAAATAAATAACGTTGATTGCTTTTGGAAGGTAGTGCTTAGAAAAACAAAAACAAAAACAATCACTTTTGCAGTTGTATTTATTAATTCTTTTTGTTTACAGTTGTATTTATTATCATTACTAGTTAACTTTCGCAGTCACAAAAGCGGAAAATGTTTGTTTATTAAGTATAGAGTATTTCAGTATTACTCTAAGCTCAATATATTTTAATAGTAAGTAAAAGTTCATTGAAAACGAAAAAAGAGGAATAAATTAATTTATATATATGAAATGGCGAAAACCCGAGGTTCCTGGCTCCTAAAAAACCGCATCCCCAGCCGTTACCGTACACCCTCACACACCCATCTTCCCTTCACTCGCTACTCACTAACACTCATTCTCACACTCTTACTCTTCGTCTTCTTCTTCTTCATCTTCTTCGTCACCTTCGTTTCAATCATACCTTCTTTTTCAAAATCACATTCTAGGGTTAGGGTTTCGGCATTATGATGTGAAACGAAGCACGCCTAGTCGACCGTCTCCTCCCAAACCCTCCCCTCCGCCGCGATCTCTGCTCCTCCTGCCATGGGAAACTGCTGCAGATCCCCGGCCGCCGTGGCCCGCGAGGACGTCAAATCGAGCTTCTCCAACGCAGACCACCATGGCAAGCGCGGCTCCGGGGCTGAAGCTGTCAAACAGAAGGCGCCGATCACGGTCCTCGCCGGCGTGCCCAAGGAGAACATCGAGGACCGCTACCTCGTGGACCGCGAGCTCGGCCGCGGCGAGTTCGGCGTGACTTACCTCTGCATCGACCGTGACACGCGCGAGCTGCTCGCGTGCAAAAGCATCTCCAAGCGGAAGCTCAGGACCGCCGTCGACGTCGAGGACGTCCGCCGCGAGGTCGCCATCATGCGCCACCTGCCGGAGAGCCCCAGCATCGTGTCACTCCGCGAAGCCTGTGAGGACGACAATGCCGTTCACCTCGTCATGGAGCTCTGCGAGGGGGGTGAGCTCTTCGACCGGATCGTTGCCCGCGGCCACTACACCGAGCGAGCTGCTGCCGCTGTCACTAGGACGATTGTGGAGGTCGTGCAGCTCTGCCACAAGCACGGGGTCATCCACCGCGACCTGAAACCGGAGAATTTCTTGTTTGCAAACAAGAAGGAGAATTCGCCGCTCAAGGCTATTGACTTCGGGCTTTCCATATTCTTCAAGCCAGGTACGGCCGTGAGTGAATTTGGATTTCATTGACTGCATTGGGGAAGTTTGGTTTGGAATGGAAAGGTATGGTTGAGTTTGAACTTGATTGGTGGGGTTATTGTTTGGAAGACTGTGTTGGTGTTTCAGATGCCTGTGATGGTGTCTAGGCTTAATTTGGATTATTTACTATATAAACACTCCTACGGGAAGAAAATAAAAGAAATTGAATTAAACTTGTCTCGTTAGGAAAACTTAAGCTCTTGGAGATGTTAAACCAGAGAGCTGCTATACATAGTAGTTAAGTATTATAAATTGCTTGTAGCTTACTGGATAAGATCAATTTATTTCTTTTTCTATTACAATTTTTAAGTATATATAGAGAAGTTTATCCAATCAAGGACCTTGTTCAGTGTACTTAAAGTTAGTACGGTTAGGTTTTGTACTGTCTACACTACATTCTGCGCCTGCAGCACAAAAAGATGGTTGTCTAGTTGGTACGCTCGTTGGCACCTAAATTTCGATGCTGCTTTTAACTCTCAAGCTCTGAACAGCATCTATGTTAATGAGGGTGCCTTTTTATTTATGTTTGCTCTCACGGTGATTGGATTTAACAATGTGATTTTGATTGAAAGATGATAGGACGCTTTATAAGTGGTCAATCTGTTGTATGATGTTGAAATTGTGGAGTCGGTTGCGGGAATAATAGATCAGCTAACGCCAAGCTTGGCAGTTGCTTTGCTTGTGTTGGATTAGACCATGACTTTTTCATCCTTAGTCCCCTTTGTCAATCCTTTTATTCTCCCTTTCTTCTAAACCCTATTGCCACATGTGGGTTGAAGTGTGGGCTTTATTGCAGCCATGCTGGGGGCTGCCACCCTTCATTTGGATAAGATATAAGTACTCTAACACTAAGGTGGTATTTTTCTGAGGCTGTTGTATGGTTGTGTTCAAACAAAGTGCTTTTGGTTCTGTTTTGATGGTTATTGTTGAAATATATTGAGGTTACTGGTAGTAGGCTTGGGCTAGTACTTTAGGACAACTAATTAGTAGTAGGAGCTCTAGGTTATGTATTAGAGTACCACATTACTTCGTATTCAGTGTTGTTAGGTGGTTCTCTCTTCTCTCTCTCTCTCTCTCTCTCTCTCTCTCCCTCGTTTCGTATCTCTTAACATGGTATTAGAGCAGTGCCATTCTTTATGAATGAGGAGGTCTTCTTTGTTGTTTTGAGTTCACCAAACTTGGTTGTACTCAGATTCTCACATCCGTTTCTAAGTTGGAATATATTCTTGAAGAGATAGCTATTGGTTGAATCTGTTTAGAAATCAGAGTAGAATCACTTCTGTCAACTAACTGCTGCTGGAAAACTGGAGCATGTGGACTCTGGAGAATGTGTACTTTCGGACATACTTAATTTTGTGGTGTTTGTGTGTGGTGTGGTGGACGTGTGTAGATGGGGCTGCCTGTAATGGCTGGCTATGAAGATGGTGATTGGTTGGAGCTCTGGCAAGTTCAGTTAGTATTAATATCAGATTCAATTTTACTTCTTGTTTTCTGTCTCGGATTTGGCTTTTCTCCTAGTTCTGTGGATATTTAGGTTTTATTAGGGTGTTGTGTCAATCAGTGTTCGAGAAGAAAACATGTCATTGCTGGCTGCATTTGGGTGGCCAGTGGTGTCAATTTTTGCAATGCAAGAGTGGAAGACCTTGGGACTTTCTATGCACTTATGTCTGGCTGTGTGTGTTCAGTGTCTTGTTCTGACTAGATTTGGCCTGTTGGTGAACTGCTGCTCTGGCCCCTTTTGGCATGTTTGGTCGTTCTTTCTTTATTTGATTATTTTGTCTATTTGGTATTTCTTTGAATTTTTTTAAGCTGTTTGACGTTGAACTATACTGGTTGAAGGATTGGAGTAACTGTGTAGTCTAGCTTGTTAAGGGTATGCATTTTGAACTTTGAAGACTTTGCACCCTAAAGACCCCCTTTCCCTGGTTCTTTTATGCTATTGTAGACACTATTTTGGAGATCAATCGGGAGGTTGAGAATCTGTTGGTGAAAAGGTCTAAGACTCCAGAAACCATCTTATTTTCTTGAGATGTGTAGCATGGAGACGCTAGGAGCTTTCCTGTTTTTTGCTTTGGTGGTGTTGTGGTGTTAGGGAGGCGTACTGCTTTCCCTATGTTTGTTTTAGAGACCAGATGCTCCTCTTTGTTTTTAGCTTATGTGTTTTTACTTGTATGAAGCTTAATGCTTAGTAAGAAGTAGCTTGAGGTAAGTGCTCGTTAGACTGTGGAGCCTAACCTAATTAGTCATGTAAATAGAACATTAGGTTGTTCTTTTAGTGTAACTCATTACATCTTATCAATAATATTCAGTGTTATAGTTATTCTTTTGTTTCTTGCTTTCTCTCCTGCCCTAACCATAAGCCTGTTATTCTTGATAGTTATAACTTATAAACTTGAAAAGGGCATGTAATACAAAGTCCATTTGGCATATTTGGCTCAAATTATACCTAGCTGTTTGTCAGTCTTTAAGAAAGATTTTCTTTAGGCATTAAGGATTCTGCACTCTGCGATAACAACTGGACACAAAGTAGTGGATCATGTTGCAGTTCAGTTAATAAGAGAGTGTCTGATTTGTTTTCTTGTTTTCATTTTTTCATTAGTATGACAATAATACCAACTTATGTTCATTCAGAATGCAATTCAGAATTCTGGAAGGGGAATGCTTAAACAACCAAATATTGGGTTGATTGGCTTCATTTCTTTAAATAATATTATAAATTAAAGAGCCTATCTCTTCTGATTGTCTTTTTATCTGCAACAAAAATTTTCTCTTCCAGTTGAAAGAGGTCCATGTCATTCCATGCTTCCTCCATTTCCTTTTTTTTTTTTTTTTTTTTTTAAATTTCAAAACAGAGGACTATTTGCCCAATGTTTACCCTCATGGTTTTATGCAAACACTATGGTGCCACATTGTAGCAGAGTGTGAATTTGTGTAGTGATGCACTGCTGCTTCCTTTACTTAGGTCCACCAACAAAGTTTAGGAGAGGGTTTTGTCCTATATTTTCACATTTCCAAAAAGAAGTGTAATCAACTTTTGATTTTACTGTTTTGAATTTGTGATTATGTTCTGTAATTTGTTCAATTGTCGGTGAAAATGTTGGACGGTTTCTCTCTATTCTATGGTTGTCTCATTTGACGTGTTAAAATAATGCTAATTCCTAAGAAGATAAATATGTTTTTATGGCTAGTTTCTGAATACTTATTTAAGGGATTTACCTCCTTTAAAGTGAATGGTACACTTCAGATGGTAAAGTGCGGTTTAATAATTTCTGTGTTGAAAGTTATGAATTTGTTACAGAAATACATTGGCATTAACAAATTCTTAACTCATTATAATATCAAATGTGGATATTTCAATAAACTATATACATCACCAAAACCTAAACACATTCTTACATCATTTTTGTTTTAAAAATTGTTTCTAAGTAATGTTGTAAACAATTTTTTAAAGCAAAAGAATTAAATTGAATCTAACTGCACTATTGTTTTAGGATTTTGACGTTTCCTTCAGAAAAGATTGAAAACAGGGTACAAGAAGAAACCAACTTATCTTTGTTATTGTAATGGGGAAATGTTGTAAATGAAAGCAAAAAACAAACTTAGCGCCGCCCTTTAATGTTGGCTTATTTTCTTAGGAAACACAGACTGTTTGTATACAGCTGCATTATAGTGTATAGACATCAATGTTAGGGTTGACCACACACCATCACTTATTGGCAGTTTACCATCAGATGGCACATTTTATTGCTGTCTACTCATGTTTCAATGTTACACACACACTCACACACACAAACAAATAGACACATGCATATATTGTTTCATTATTGCGGTATCTGACTTATTTACCATAATGTATTGTGTGTAATCCAAAAATTTCCAGGCGAGAGATTCTCTGAAATTGTTGGAAGTCCATATTATATGGCTCCAGAAGTTCTCAAGCGGAATTATGGACCAGAAATAGATATATGGAGTGCAGGAGTAATTCTCTACATCTTACTGTGTGGTGTTCCCCCGTTTTGGGCTGGTATAAATTGTTATATTCTTACAATGCTCTTTATGTATGGCTTCTTTTTATATGTGCATTAGCATCTATAAACATTCATGTTTGTTCCATTTTATGTGCTAATACTTGCATGCTTAGACTTTTTGCTCTTCTTCTTTTGGTTTGTGAAACATACTATTTTTCTCTGGCATGGTTTAAATCTGCTAGTGACCCTTTCTTTGGGTTCAAGCATATTATGAGTTTTGTGCTTTTGAGCTTGGTTCTTTTTATTATTTCATTTGCTCAGAAAAAGTCTTCTTATTTTCTATCCTTGATGTTGATTCTATGCAGAATCTGAGCAAGGAGTTGCACAGGCTATTCTTCGAGGGCTTATAGATTTCAAAAGGGAACCTTGGCCAAGTATTTCTGAAAGTGCTAAAAGTCTTGTTAGGCAAATGTTAGAACCAGACCCTAAGCTTCGATTAACTGCTAAACAAGTGCTTGGTATGTTTATCTTCTTCCATGTTCATTTCATATTACTGTTAAGAGCCTTTTTTAAATCTCGATTTAAATGCCAAAAGTTTAAGCGTGTATGATTAATGAAATCCAGTGAAGAAAAAAAATTGGTGAAAACTATCTCCTTCTAGCTTTTAAATTTTTAATAACTGCTACATCTGGTCCTATACATAATAAAAAAAATGAAGATATTTTTGTGGTCCTTTCGCAAGAAACATAGGACTATTTCTTAATGTATTAATTGCTAACTTTCATTTGTACCCTTAATTTATTTATTTTAGAGTGTATTAATGAGATATGCACTCATTTCTCATGAGAAGGAATGCATTTATTGAGTTATTAACAAAACAAGTCACACCCATTGGTTGAAAATTTCTCTTGTAGATTATGAGCAGTATTATGAAATGTAATCAAACACTTAAACCATTTAATTTGTGAGTATTTGAATTTATGATATTATTAATTAAAATAACTAACTTGATTATTTTTATTGGTCTTGATGAATTAGTATTTGTTTCTTATGTATTTACAAACAAGAGGTAATATATAAGAAACAAATATCTAATTCATCAATATCAATAAAAGTAGTCAACTTAGTTAATTTTCTTCAATGATATCCTGGCTTAAATTGTATCCCAAAAATACTCATAGGAACAAACGGTTCAAGTATATTTAATGATACTCTTTGTAGATAGATATTTTTTTTCAACCAATGGGTGTTACTTGTCTTGTCATTAACCAAATAAATGCATTCACACTCATGGGAAATGAATGCATATCTCATTAATTGATTCTTCAATAATCAAGGCTATAGAATGAAATTAGCAGTTAATATATTTGGAAGTGATCCCTTGTTTCTTATAAGTACGACAAAAAAATTGTCATTTGTTTCTTATAAGTTGGACAAAAAAACTGTTGTCATTTGTTTCTTATATATAGGACGAAAGGTAGTATAATTATGGGGCACTGTCCTAAGTTTTGTGGATATATCAACTATCAAGAACATGGCAATGCCATACATCCTAGTTAATATCGTTTCAGTGCTATATTGTCTTTTGTCTCTCTTCCTCCCTTTATACCTCCTATAATTTAAACATGGTATTAAGATGGTATCATCCTTCGTGAACTGCCCTGTCACCACCACTGTCAAGGTCCCTAAAGTTTGGTGGAGTACTAATTTCATTTCATGATTCTTTCTTCAAGTTAATTGTCAATCCCCTTGTATTTTCACTCCCTTTTACTGTGTTGTTCCTTCTAGCAAGTTCATCTAGCTTTGTGTTAGGATCCAATTGCAAGGTACAGACCCTGGAGTCCCTCATTTGAAGTATGAGATTCTGGTGTGAGTTTTATAAGTCCATGGACTGTACTACTACAATAGCTACTTTTTTTGTTGTGGTTCTCCTAAGGTTCCCATCCGTTGGTAACAAAGTTGGTTGTCAGATGTTTCAGCATAGGCTACTACTTGTGGAGAGTTCTGACTACTGAAAGTTTTTGACCAATGAGAAAGTTGATTGAAATGTTGTAGAGTCTGAGCCATCAAGATGTTGGCTCTTAAGTGGGGTGCTATGATGTATAATGAGGTGCTTAGGTCCCTCATCAAGTAGTATGAGATGCAGGGTGGTGTCTTTTTTTAACCACAGGATTCTTCCTCCTTAAGGCTAGTTTTAAGGCTGGTTTCCCCAAGTGTTTTGGTGCTACTTAATTGGTATCACTCCTGCTTCCTTCTCAGCTTAGCTTTGCAATTTTCTGACGTGTTTCTGACAGTTCTTTGGGTGTTATGTCCTCGTTCTGGCAATTCTCAATTTTGTTATTTATTTTGGTCATCTCCTTCATTGATTTGTTCTACCATCAGAACATGTTTGGCATCTTAGATAATATCAACTCAATCTTTGTTAGTATCTTAACCCCATAATTTCAACATAAACATTACTTGTGGTAATTATGTTGATGACTTTTCAGAACAGATAATAAATTTCATCTATTTTTTCTTGCCTTGCAGAGCATCCCTGGCTCCAAAATGCCAAGAAGGCTCCTAATGTTCCACTTGGAGATGTTGTCAAGTCAAGGCTTAAACAATTTTCAATGATGAACAGATTCAAAAGAAAAGCCCTTAGGGTTAGTTCGCTGCATCTCTGGTGATAACTTAAGCTATTGCTTGTATAGCATGTCGGATCTAAGATTGTACATTTGAAAACAGGTCATTGCTGATTTCTTATCCAATGAAGAGGTTGAAGACATCAAAGATATGTTCAAGAAGATGGATAATGATAATGATGGCATTGTTTCCATAGAAGAACTGAAAGCTGGATTTCGAAACTTTGGGTCTCAACTTGCTGAGTCTGAAATTCAGTTGCTTATTGAAGCTGTAAGTGTGGTTAATTTCCCCTTGTTCCTCTAAATTATTGTGACTGAACAACACTAATGTTGTTACTTGTTACTTGCTATAATCATAAATTGGCCGACAAAAGTTGATATGTCGACATGCAAATGTAAATTGAAATCCATGGTGTACAATTGTGATATATTTTCCATTATAATTTTGGTTGGGTTTGTTCAGTTTCATTTTGAAGGGGTACTAAGTAAAATATTTTAAGTTTACCTTGCTCTTGTTTTGTATTTTAATCATTGTATGTGGACAACAGGTAGGTAGTAATGGTAAGGGAACACTAGACTACGGAGAATTTGTTGCTGTTTCCCTTCATTTAAAAAGGATGGCTAATGACGATCATCTTCGTAAGGCCTTCTCCTATTTTGACAAAGATGGGAATGGATATATTGAACCGGATGAGCTACGGAATGCCTTGATGGAAGATGGAGCAGATGATTGTACAGATGTCGCAAATGATATTTTCCAAGAAGTAGACACAGATAAGGTGAAATTTGGGAGTTATTTCTTTAGATATAGTAGTCTTGATTAGGGAATAGTAGCCTCAAATTGTTGAACAATTGCAGGATGGACGTATCAGCTACGATGAATTTGTTGCTATGATGAAAACTGGAACGGATTGGAGAAAGGCATCAAGGCATTATTCACGTGGGAGATTCAATAGCTTGAGCTTAAAGTTGATGAAAGACGGTTCTTTAAACTTAGGAAATGAGTAGTTGTCTGAGTGTTTGGCTATATTCGATCTGGCTTTCCAAATAGTGTAATATTCCTCCTACAATATGGACTTGGCTTCTTTGTGATGATTATTTGGTTCCACTTTTAGAAGGGTTCCTTTCCACTTGGTGCTGTGCGAGTTACGAAGGATTGGGTACGCCAATTATACACGCACTTCGTTACTTGTGTAAAACATGGTACCTTGGAGCCACTGGTGTGACATGTATGATTCCACTCGTTTTAACCACTCCTGCTTCTCTTCTGGTGTGACAATGTTGAATCAAAAACTGTTTAGTGCAGTCAGAATATGTTTATCAAAGTGCGAATATCTTGTAGTTCCAATTCTGGACTCTCTTTTGGTCATTCTATCCCTCTTTCCACTGCCTCATAATGGCCAATGGCCAAAAAACATTTGTTTACTCCGGAATGCTGACAACATTTAATTTTTCTTGTCTCGTAGCATGACCTGTAAGATATTCTGATCCTGGAAATGTGCACACATGGAACCGTTGCTGTTGAATTTGTGGGTGGCTAAGAAGTACAAGTCGCAGGTTTTGTTGTATCGTTACACCTGCTCTGTGAATGCACTAAAACATGCATTTGCAACACTATTGCCTCTTTCAGATCTTTCCAGAGTTTAGGGTTCTTAGACTTCATTAGGAGAGGCTTATCTAAAGATTTCAGTCTTCAACCTATGGATCTTCAGGTATTTCATCCATACCAACGATAACCTCTGTAATGGGCCTAAAAGATTTAACTTTAATATCACAATATTGTATTTTATATCCACATTTTAGTTTTTGCTTCCCCTTTGCACATAGCTTTAAACCCTTTCCAATTTTTTAATTTATAATGATTAAACGGGGTGAACTAAAAAAATTCTAATAAATTAATTAACGTATGACATTTTAGAAACATGATTCCTTTAACTTCTCCATAATCGAAAATAATATTTTATGGTCTTGATTTTATTACATTTGAATCTCAATTTTCTATGTGCTTAAATATAAGATTATCTAAACTTTAATCACATGTTAGTGTTAATGTATTTATCATGTATATGTATCATACCTAATAATGCGAACTTCGCATGTGTTTTTTTATACTCATTCTTTTACTTGGAGAAAATTAAAAGTGCTCTTATTGTATAATTATAAAATTAAAAAAAACTATAATTGTTTTTTTGTGTACATTCTTTTTATAATTTCAATATAAATTTTAATAACTATTATAGTAATGACCATTATTTTAAATAAATTATTTTATTTCAATATTAATTTTTGAGATTATATATATGTTAATGGTTTGATAGTATGATGGAAAATGCTGCATAAATATCATAATAATTGATATTTTTTTTAATTTTGTGAATTTCATTAACCATAGACAATTTTTTTGTGGCATGAACCTTCTTGAAAGTTCAATAAATGTTGAAATTTATAAAACTTTTATCAGTTTGATTTATGACAGTCCCAGAAAATTAACTTCGAGTTCTATCTTTATTAAATTGAATTTGTATGAGATACTGTGACACTTTCACTTTTAAACAAAAACAAAATTTGTGGCGAACAGTTAGCTTTGAAGTTCATGGCGATATAATTATCCGTTGTATTTTATTCTCATAAAATCAAAGCAAATCGTTTTTACGGGTTCAATTAAATACTAAGTTAACATTCTCACTTTTAATCTTAACAAGCTTTTACACCCGAGCTACCACAAGTTCGGTCATACTCCAATAACCCAAATATTAAATTAATTAACCATCAACCCAATCAAACTCTAATGTTTTAATTAATTAATTAAGTTAGCAGCACATGCTATGAAATATTGTGATAAACCAAATCGTTCACATTTCCACATTTTTTCCATTCTGAAGAACAAATGTGACTGATATGATTGTTTTCTGGTGATACACGTTTTTATGACAGAATATATTTTTATACACTCTAAAGTTCATTCTCTTTATCTTAATGGGATTTAAACTACCACACATTATGTGAAGCTTATAAAGTAAACCCTTTTATTCTTCATCAACCAATGTTGTGCCTAAAACCATTATAAACATATTTATTAAAATATTGCATCAATAAATGCTAATCTGACTTTGACTACCGAAAGGAACCAAATAATTTCTGCAGCTGATTAATCATATTCTTATGTTTTCCCAAAAGTCACTTCTTGTGTTTTCCCTTCCTTTTCAAAGCTTGTCTAAGACTTTAACCTATACTTTTTATAAACTTTATGCATAATTCATTTTTAGTATTCAAATATAATCTGTTGACTATAGTTTTTTTTTTTTTCCTTATAAAATATAGTCACTGTAAACACACGAAAATCACCTTTGTAAACTGCATGACCCATGCATATAATACTATCAAGTCTTTCACACCACATCTTTTCTGACATGAAGTTCAAGCTTTTAAGCACATA
>Ga0209589_1007998_pt1 | contig 16691 bp, 10 predicted proteins | sample CowpeawhiteBW_FD_187525 | JGI IMG/M metagenome (GOLD analysis project Ga0209589, IMG submission 187525) | Root nodule microbial communities of legume samples collected from California USA - Cow pea white BW (SPAdes) (version 2) | ecosystem: Host-associated > Plants > Roots > Nodule | place: USA...
AATCAACGGCGACGATGCTGACCACCGTCGCGAGCCCCGCCGGCGACGACATCGCTATTCGATTCACGCGCCCCTGCACCAACGTCCGCAACGCCCACAACGTCTTCCCCAGCGCGTTCCAAACAGGGGCTGCACCGATCCCCTTCACGGCCGCAAGGTTCAGCTCGCCGGAGGTCGCCGCAGGTCGCCGTCAGCAGCTCCAGCCGTCGCAGACGCCCACGCCGCAGCCATTCATCTCCAAACCTTGATCCACTCCTTCCGCAACAGAGGAAAAACGCCCTAGACCCTGTGACTCGCTGCCATCGTGCCACCGTCACGCGACTACACTCCCGTTCAGAGCTTCAAATTGCCGACGGCCTCGCTTCTGATTTCTTTGTTTCGATTGGATATATGTGATTGGGAAAAATGTGAGGGTTTGTGTGCTGCTTGGGATTTAACAGAATATGAAAAGTGGTGATGAAGTGCGTATGCTTGATCTTCTGAGTGCAGGTTGAAGGTGATGGTTAAGGAAATAGGTTCAGGATGAAGGTCGGAGGTTGTTGATGGTGGACAAAATGTGTGTTTCGTTTTTGAATATTCCAGCAACAACAATGATCACATACAAACATATAACTAGGTTCAAATAAAGTTAAAGCATCGTGACGCTTACCTCCTATCTTCGTTCACGCTTACCTCCCATCTTCGTGCAGTGATTTTGGCCTCGCATTGATTCTTTCCTCACCTTGGCTGGCTTCCCTTCTCTATCTTTTTTCTTTCTGTGCTCTCACCGTGTGTGCTCTTTTGATGCTTGGAAGTTGTGTGTGTAGGTGGAGAAGGGGAGAGTGGGGCTTTTGGTGTTCACATGAATTGATGGTGTTTTCTCTCAATTCCGTAGAGGAAGAGAAAAAGTAATGAATGAATTCTCCCCGGTGGTTCTCTGTGGATGGGTTTTTTTTGAAAAAAAAAATGGAGAAGATGAAGTCCCCTTTCTTATTTTTAGATATGTGATGGTGATAAAGGAGAAAAAGGAGATGGAGATGGTGAAAAAGTGAAGGTTACGTGTTGAACAGCTTTGTAAAAAATTGATGGATTGATTTTGGTTGTAGCGTGTAATGGCTAAGGGAATAGGCCGTGATGATTGGGAAGGGGCGTGGGTTCCCTTTTTAGGGTTGCAGGGTTCGCTAAACAACATCAGTGATAACTCTTAGCTGTGTTCATTTGTTTCATCGTATTTTTAAAACATTAAATCTTGTTATTTAATTATTTAACGTCCCTGTCTTGTTAAAAATATTCGGAAAGCATTGCCTTTCACGTCTTCTTTTAGTATTTTATTTTTAATCCTTAATTTGGTTTTTTTAGGTTTTTGAGTTCAATGTTCGCGATTGATTCTGTCTACTGAAGAAGCTTAGGGATAAATCAGTTTTCACTTCACAATCATAAATAAATAATCTATTTTATATCTAAACTATATCAAATAAAAGAATAATAAATACGAACTTAATGGTTAACCTTTGAAGTACAATTTTTTTTTTAATAATGTAAAGACTTATTTAACAATAGAGTAAATCTCCTATAAGATTTTGATAATTGTCTTTTTCTAAAGGAATGGAGAAGATTTAGATGCTCCTCCCCTGGCAGATGAAAGGATAAGAGTGGTAAATGTGTATTGAAAATGCAATTACTTTTACAACGTTTAAAAAAAAAAAAACTTATTTTCAACCTAATGAAAAAATTGCAATAAATATCTTTAACATCTTTGTTTATATTTTGTTGTTAAGGAATTAATCATAAATAAAGTAATTAAATATATTCTATATTTATAAAATGTATAACAACATTTATTATATTCTGATGTTAATAAAATCATTATATATTTTATTTTTAAATAACAACATTTGTTATCTATTAACAAGTCAATTAGAAATTACAATAAAATTTATAATAACCTTTATTATTCTCTTTTCTGACAAATAAATAAAAAGTTGTAATATATATATATATATATATATATATATATATGTGTGTGTGTGTGTGTGTGTTATCTTCTATTTTAACGTAGCAGAATTATCAGCCAGAATGTTTTCTTTATAATAATTGTTTCACGTGAAAGCAAATAATATGATATCCTCATATTTTAAATTAATGATTGATTTTATCACATTAAATTTTATAATTTAATATAATAACATAATATTTTCTTACTTCATTCAATTTATTCTAATGAATGTTTTAATCCTACTACATTACATAACTTAAAGTCACTAGCAGCGTAGTTATATTCTTTTCTTTGATGATCATTACTCTAATAAGTATTGGTAATTCTTATAATTTATTTAATAGTCAATATATGATAAAATATACTACCATATTAGGATATGAACATTTAGATCATAGTGGATGAATATTAACTTTAAGTATTGCATAGTATGATGATAATAACTATGAGAATAATAACAATAACAACAATAATAATAATAATAACAATAACAATAAGAACAATAACAGTAACAATAACAATAACAATCTTTGAAGGAATAAGTTCACTTATAAAGATTTTATGATGCTTAAGTCACTAAGACATTTTTAAATGAGTGTATGTGAGTAAAAGTAACTATGAGATGATTATACTTTTGTGTTGACATATATTTATAGCCTTTCTAAGTGTGTGAATAACATATATCATTGGATTTTGTCATTATAGATGAACATTGTTTTGATATAAAATATCATATGTCTCATATATATTACCTCTTTTATTTTAGGATAGTTAATATATCATATGGATTTCACATTTGAGTCATTTGTTTATTGGGTCATTTTGGACATCCAAAATAATAACAATAATATTATAAATATGGACCGAATAAGTATGATGGTTATTATGAAGAATGTAATAATGATAACAGAGAAAACACATGTGGTGATAATAACAGGTTATGAGACAACAAAAATGACAATAACAATAATGAAGTTCTGACAACAATAATAATAGTGACAGTGATGAAAGTGAAAATAATAATAATGTTTGCAATATAGATTATATGATTAAGAAGCAATAATAAGATCAATCGTTACATAATGTTTCTGCACCCTATCCCATCTAAGGAAAAAAAAAAGTTACAATACACTAATATGATGTGATAACAATATGATAAATAAATCATATCATGTGGTTATACTACTTTAACATTTAGTGAGAGCAAGATAAGATAATTATCTTATCATGTGTGGTTATGAAATGGACCTCTATGATGTATTTTGATAAAAAATTTATTTAAAATGTATGAACTCAATTAGTTTCATTGTTAAGTGTTTGGAGAATTCGAGTTTATTTTAATTTTATTGTTTAGATAGAATATTTAATTATCATAAATAAAAAATCAATATTAAACAAAATTTAATAATTAAAAAGTAATAGTCGGTGATGTTTTCGTTAACATTGGTCAATGCTATTTTTTTGGCCAAAGTTTACCGATACTTTTTTTGGCTAACATGAACAAAGATTTTTTTTAGTTGACATTGGTTAGGAATATTTATAGTTGATATCAATCATAGATATTTTAGTTAACACTAGTTAGAGTTAATTTTTCAATATTGCTAGTAAGTTTTTTTTATAGACACTTTGACTAATGTTGATTAAAGTTTTCCTTTAATGACATTGACAACAAAAAAAATATTTATAGTTAAAAAATCTTTGAAATGTTTTCCGGTCAACATTATCTTAATAACCCTTGAATGAAAAATAACATTAACAATAATAGATTAAAAAATATTTAAAGCATTGACTAATAACAATTGTATTCTTATCAAATTTGTGTGAACAGTTTGAGATGAATTAACCTAATTCCTGATATACGATCGAGTTCCAAATTATAAGGAAGACATCAATTCACTTGCAAAAACTCTATGATGCTTAAATCAGTAAAAAATATTGAGTAAATATTTATAAGTAAAAGTAATTATGATACCATATATTTATAGCCTATGTAGGCTTAGAAATCAATGGATAAATGGATTCAGTTAATATAAGTGATTATGTTTTTATAACTAATATCAAATATTTATTAAACATTGTTTTTTCCTTTTTTTTAAAGAGACTAATATATTATATCACATTTGTATTATTTGACATTTGTATTATTTGAGTAGGGTAAATACAAATTACAATTGATATTAGTAGATAAATATCAATTTAAATTTAAATTTAGTCAATGTCAATGATGTTAGCTAAAAAAATCCAACCAAGTACGTTAAACCAAAATATTCATAGTCAACTTTGATAGAAACTCATGCTAACTATATCGAGTGAGCAATATTTTAACAGAGATTGAAGTTACGAAGTAATCGAACTAACAATATTTAAATTAATGTTAATTACATAATATTTCAGTCAACCTATAAAAAATACATGTATATGAAGAAAAGAAAGTATGAAAAAGGTTTAAATTTTCATTTTTAAGTAAAATATAACTTTTTATAATTTTCACAATTAAATTACTTTTTATTTGTATTGAAACAATATATTTTATCATAAAATATTTTAAAGTCTTTATCAGAATGAACTGCTTTTGAAAACTCTTCCTCTAAAAATTTGTGTAATAATTAATAATTTAAATATAAAAATAACTTATATTTAATTTAAGAGTTATATGTTTTTAATCCATAAACTTAAATGTTAAATTAAAATTTGAGAATGAAACTTAATCAAAATTTAAGATAAAAATGAGTTTTAATTTCACATAAAAAGTTAAAGACTAAAAATACATTTAGTCCTTAAAAATGTTGAATAGAAGAAAATATTTTACTAAGCATATGACAAGTTTGTTAAAATAACATGTTATTTAGATAAATTAAAAATATTAAAATTCTATCATCAACAGCATTACTAAAATATATCTTAGGATGTAGATTTTACCATAAACCTAGTAAACTGTAGGCATAAGATTGACATGGATTTAATGCAAACACAATAAAATTCAACTAGGCTAAATTTGATATAAGATCATCACTAAAAAATAACGATTTTAAACATTAAATTTATGAATTCTAATTGGTCTAGGTTGAGTTTAAAACAGAGGGAGGTTTAAAATAGTTTTTTTATGGTAATTGTTATTAGTAATATCTTGAAAAAACTTAATTACGAAAATATTGATTACAGTTGTTTAAGATGCAAAAGATAAACTTAATAACTGAATAGGCTGACTTGAATTTTAAGCGAATTAACCCAACCAATCAAAATAAGTTTATTGAGTAAATAAAATAAAATATTTTTCTTTCCCATAAAATCAAATCAAATCTTTTGTACAACCCTAACTGAAAAGTTTTACAAGAATGATTGAACTATTGTTGGAAACGAAGATTCGAAGTGAAAAAAATTGCATGTTTGGCAGGTTCCATGGTATGGTAGTTGTATGAAAAAGGTGAAAAGAGAGTACTATAATACTATGGTAGAGTGGGGCAAAACAGTAATTCCGAGAAACAGAAAAAAGAAGAGGTTGAATTCCTTTGACCTAAATACCCTCTTTTTGTGGATAGCCCCAAACCTGTATTTCCCTTCTCAGCCCTCAGAAGCGATGCCTCTGCTACCCCTCTAATTCCCAATCTTCCTCTCCTCTCCTTACCCTTCTTCTCCTATTTCCGATTTTCTCCACTTCCCCGCCAATTTTCATCAACCTCTTTTCAAATTTCTCTTCTTTCTTTTTTTCAATTCACAAAACCCCTTCGATCCGCTCTCAACCCTCGCTCTACTGTCTCTGCGACATTACCCACCTCCCTTTTATGTTTTTCCAGCTCCTCAGGCCATGGTTTCACTCCCTTTTCAGGAAAGGTGAAAACTTTCAGGTAATTTTATCATTATTAAGAATTTTGTTATTATCAATTCTCATGGGTATTAGGGAATTCCTTCGATTTTCAGTCAATTCAATTGTGGGTAATGGATGTGTGATTGTGTGTTTTCACGAAAGTTTCTCTTTTTGGCTAGTTCAGTTACCTGTAAATCCGCTTCACATCACGTACTATTTTTTTTTCTTACCTTTACTCCCCTTTTGTGCTACTGCAGTCCAGCTTAAGTTAATTGGAGTTGTAAGCTCGTAGTTTGTTTTCTTGGATAATATAAGTGATTTTAGTTTTTTCAGGAATGCTAAACATTCTCTGCAATCAAAAGGCGTGAATTTTCAGAAATTTAGTTCATGTGATTTGAATTTGTTTCTGTAGGGTTATCGTTTAATGGAAGTGTGAATGGAATGCTTGTGGCTTGGATAGCTGGATTTCCAATATATTTCTATGTAACCATTGATGATAGATTTGTGGGTTTGTACTCCCAATTATGGAAATGTAGTTGAGTGTGTTCTGGATGAATGCTTACAAAAGTAATTTTAAATAAAATTGGTTTTTCGTAATTGATTTTGAAGTGATGTGATTTATGTTTGGATTATTTATTCCAAAAAACAAGTTAGTAGTAAAACCCAGCATAATTTGTTTTATCCAACGTTGTGCTAAATCAATGTTTACCTTAAGTTGTGCTAGCTGGTATTTCAATGTGACTCTAGATGATTTAATGTGAACCCAAACACAAACTCAATCAATAGTTAATGTTTCATTATGTGAGTAATTAGCTGAAGTTGTGCTACGTGGGTATTTCAATGTGACTTTTGATGATTTAATGTGAATCCAAACACACTAAATCAAGTTAATGTTTCAATATGTAATTTGTGATCTTTGATGTGTGTTAGCACTTGAAGTTGCTAAGAGTGGACAAAAGTTCCGTGTTTTGTATTATATATTTGCCGCAGTTTAGGTGGTGGACCTGACGTGGTTTAGTTGATTGTAACCATCAAACTGTACATCTTTTATGTATTTGAGGAGTATATTCGAAGAAAGAATAGAAAAGTAAAAACAAGAAGAAATGATTGGCATGCTTTGTTAGCTGGATGTTTACATGATCTTCTGTTGTTTTCTTTGTTTCTTTCTGGTGATTCAGGACTTTTATCTTTAATGTGTTGGACAGAGGATTGATGTGGTTTATCTGACTTGTCTTTTGTCATATGTAGGATCTTGCAACAGTGTATCTGTCATAAAGCTGTAATTTGTATATCAAGCTGAACAGGAGTTCTTCTTGTTGTCGGCTTGTTGCTATATGTAGTTATTTACATCTTGATGGCTAACCACGATTTGATTCTTGGTCAAAGTCACAATTTGGCACTTGGTCATGATCAACAACTGGTGCTGGGCCATAACCACAATTTGGGCCTCCAGAACCATGCATTAGAACTGGGATCAGCCCATGAGCACCATTTAGATCTGGGACAAACCCATGATCATGAACTGGGCTTGGGACATGCCCATGATCATGAATTGGGATTAGGACAAAACCATGATCATGAAGGTGATGCTGATCACACTTATGAGCATGAGCATGAGCTAGCCATGGATCAAAAACCGGAGCATGATGATCATGACTTGCCTCTTCCTGGACAAAATCACGAGTTAGTCCTATCTGAGAACAATGATTTGACTGTTTCAGAGAACCAAGAACTTGATGAGAACATGGCCCTGGGTGTGGTTCAGAACTCAGAACTGGGAATTGATTCTGCAAATGATATGGATGTTCAACAATCACAGCTTGTGCTTGCTTCCACACCTCCAATAATTCAGGTTCGTACTGCAAGTCCTAGTTTTGAATTGTCAGTGGGGCAAGAATTCCCTGATGTCAAGAGTTGCCGAAGGGCATTGAGGGATACAGCAATTGCTCTGCACTTTGAGATGCAGACTATAAAATCTGACAAGACCCGCTTTACTGCTAAGTGTGCTAGTGAAGGATGTCCCTGGCGCATTCACGCAGCTAAGCTCCCAGGGGTTCCAACCTTTACTATTAGGACAATTCATGAGAATCATTCATGTGGAGGAATTTCTCACCTTGGCCATCACCAAGCTTCAGTTCAGTGGGTTGCTAACTCTGTGGAGCAAAGGCTCAAGGAGAACCCTAATTACAAACCAAAGGAAATATTGGAAGAGATTCACAGGGTTCATGGTATTACCTTATCGTACAAGCAAGCATGGAGAGGTAAGGAGCGTATCATGGCTGCAATGCGTGGATCTTTTGAAGAAGGCTACCGCTTGCTTCCGCAATACTGTGAACAGGTGAAACGCACTAATCCAGGAAGTATTGCATCTGTTTATGGAAGCCCAGTCGATTGTTGCTTCCAACGTCTCTTTATTTCCTTTCAAGCATCCATATATGGTTTTTTAAATGCTTGTCGGCCACTCTTAGGGCTTGACAGGACATATTTAAAGAGTAAGTATCTTGGAACATTGCTTCTTGCTACTGGATTTGATGGTGATGGGGCTCTCTTTCCTTTGGCATTTGGAGTCGTTGATGAGGAGAATGATGAGAACTGGATGTGGTTTCTGTCTGAACTTCATAACCTACTTGAGATTCACACTGAAAACATGCCAAGGCTCACCATTTTGTCTGATAGACAGAAGGGAATCGTGGATGGAGTGGAAGCAAATTTTCCCACTGCTTTCCATGGATTTTGTATGCGCCACTTGAGTGATAGCTTCCGTAAGGAATTTAATAACACCATGCTTGTCAATCTCCTATGGGATGCAGCTAATGCTCTTACTGTGATTGAATTCGAAGCAAAAATTTTGGAGATTGAAGAGATATCACAAGACGCCGCATATTGGATTCGAAGAATCCCACCTCGCCTCTGGGCCACTGCTTATTTTGAGGGGCAAAGGTTTGGTCATTTGACAGCCAACATTGTTGAATCTTTAAACACTTGGATATTGGAGGCATCTGGACTTCCAATAATTCAAATGATGGAATGTATCAGAAGGCAGCTAATGACTTGGTTTAATGAGCGCCGGGAGACCAGTATGCAGTGGACGTCAATACTCGTCCCTTCCGCCGAGAGACGAGTAGCAGAAGCTCTTGATCGGGCACGCACGTATCAGGTTCTTCGCGCCAACGATGCTGAGTTTGAAGTAATATCTCATGAAGGAACAAACATAGTAGATATCAGGAACCGTTGCTGTCTTTGCCGTGGCTGGCAGCTCTATGGTTTGCCCTGTGCACATGCTGTGGCAGCACTTCTCTCCTGCAGGCAGAATGTGCATAGATTCACAGAAAGCTGTTTCACTGTAGCAACTTACCGCAAGACATACTCACAAACCATACATCCAATTCCTGATAAATCCCTGTGGAAGGAGTTGTCTGAAGGGGATGCCAATGCTGCCAAAGCTACAGAGATTGTTATCAATCCACCTAAATCACTGAGACCACCTGGGAGACCGAGAAAGAAGAGAGTTCGTGCAGAAGACCGTGGTCGTGTTAAGCGAGTGGTGCATTGTAGCCGTTGCAATCAAACAGGACATTTTAGAACCACATGTGCAGCTCCCATTTAAGTTACTGAATAAACAAAATTGGACAACCTTTAGTTATGTTATGTGCCGGGAATCCTTTGTGTTATTTATTTAGGTTTCATAGCTTAGACTGGCGAGTAGATGATCTCTGTTATTTACTTGACATTAATGTGAATTAATTCGTAGCAGATACTCTATGTGTATATATCATCCTCCAATAATTGCCATCGTTCAATAACGCATACAGTAATCGCGTGATTTTTGTTTCTCGTACATGTTCTTCAATAATTTGTGCAGATGCTCCGCTCCAAGATGAAACCTCGATATTTTTTTTTCTAGGGGGAGATAGTGAATAACCACTAACTCTTCCCTCTGCACTGAATTTGTCTACGTCAAATTGGTCTCTTCATATTTTTTTTTCACCAAATAGCCTTTAAAATGGTATGCAGCTGGTTTTTGAAAGCCAAATTGATAGTATTAGCTACTTTAAAAAGTATAAGTAGATGTCATGAATGGAGAATTAAGACGATATCTCCTTTACTTTTAAAGGATCAAAAGGAACTTGTACTTTTCCTCTTAGTTCCGAAGAATTATTTTATGTACGAAGATTTTTTTTTTCGTTTCGAAGTAACGTAGATGCAAGAGTTTTCTTGAGTTAAGTAAATAAACATGTGGAATGGTACTCCGCTGATAAGAACCAATGGGTAATACTAAAATAAGTATTTGTGTATATATATATATATATATATATATATATATATATATATATATATATATATATATATATATATTTTTGTATTATCCTTTTCAGATTCATGCACTACCAACTTCTTGTGCTTCACTATCAAAAAAAATGCATCGACGTGATAAGAACTTCCAAATTATGCTGTCTTAGTTTAAATCCCTTTTCCCGATTGTTGTGGACCATACGGAGTTATTATTTGAAAGGACAAAAAGAAAGAGGAGTTTTCATGGTGTCCCCTTTATTGAGCAATCACCGTTCTTTTTATTCAAGTCTTAGAAGTCTGACAGATAACTAATAAAAAATAGAGTGAATGAGAGTAATACACGTTTGTCAATAAACATCGTAAAACCAAATGATAAGAAATTCATCGAAGTCCTTGACTGCTTAATCAATCAATCATCAACGAGACTGTGGATATACTTCCACTAACACTAGATTTGAAAAGATTGGTTCATATGGACCAGTGATGCAAGAAAAGCACACCTTTTAGCTGTTAAACTTACTAATCCAGAGAATTGTGTGTTATTCACTAAGGTAAAGGGTAGATTTATAAGTATCACAAGTAAAATGCAATAGCAAGTGAAGATAATTCAGCTGCATTGCAATACGATTTGTTTTTGTTTATTATACGGAGCATATAGTTTATGCTGTGGTGTGGACTGAGAACTGTATTAGAATTATGTTGGTTATTTATTGGCAGAGTTTACCAAATGACTAAATGAGTGGTTTCGTTTATTTTTTTTCACCAAAGCTCACCTCAGAAAATCCATCTAAAATGATTAACGGGAAAAATAAAAATGGCAGATGAAGTGGAAATATCTGTAACGACACTGGCAACAATACCTCAGAATGAAAACAGGTTGAATGAACTGAAAATCAGAGCTCAAGAGTGACCAGTAAAGTGCTCACCATCACAATCGTATATGTGCAGTGAAGAAATACAATCTAAATTGATAATGAAAATATGTGCTCTACAACTTTGACCACACATTGCTGCCTTATCATTGTAATTTTACGACCCTTTTCAACTCCCCTATTTACGTCTATGAATGCAAGCAGTACAATAGACTCAGAGTGTTAACTACAGTAGTGTCACATTAACCGGACTGTCTTATATCTGTCACTTTTTGTCCTCAGCAGCTGCTGCTTCTGGTTCAGTTTTGCTAGAAGAACTCATCAGATTGTCAAACCTCTCAGATTTCCCCAGCACAATTTCAATCTAAAAACATCAAGAAAAATAGATAAAGCATCCAAACAGAGGGAACAAGCCTTGCAGAAAACTGAAATGTAAAACTCACCTTTGCCTTCTGCACCAGACGACCTTTGTTCTCATCTTTCATGCCAACAGTAGATGTCAGAACTTCTGTTCCATCACAACATTCATATTGATTAGAGTAACTACACCTATCATACAAATGTGAGTATTAGAAATAACGAAGAATCCTTACTCTTCTCAGTGGCAAGTCCATTGTTCTTCAAAATCTCCGCAATTGTGACAACGGTAGCTATAGCTGGACCAATACATGTCAAATTTTTGCACAATGTTATATCAGTTGGACTTGGAGTGGGACATTTTATGTGTTCAATCGGTGGAGGATGTTAAATCAGTTCGACAGAGTGTGTACAAACTCATATTTTCAGTGGTTTCGCATCAACAACATAGAAATCACGATGCTTGGACTTATACCAGCCACATGCCAAGGAAACTAGTTCCTAAAATACTTTATTCAAAAAACTACCAGATTTTATTTCCTAATTTGTAGCAACAGCTAGAAACATTATTTCAAACTTATCTAACACAAATGAGAATGTCTAAATATAACTCCAAACGCATTAACATAAGAAACAAAGTGCAAAACAATCATAAAAATAATGGACTAAAGTAACTTCACACTTGTCCTCCATCATTGCGAAAAAATCGCATCGTAACTGTGACTGAAAAATAAGGTTCCAAGCTAAGCTTTGTTTAATTCCACAAAATTTTAACTGCTGAGGATGTGAAATTTGCAAAAAAAAAAAGAGGTACCCATTCCAAGAGCAGAAAGCTCGACCTCATTGTGCTGTTGTATGTACCTCTGCATCAAGAAAAAAACATTTGAGGTAGGCATTGATCATGTTAGTAATGTAAATGAAAACTATGAGGCCGGACCAAGAGACATGGACACTCCATGACTTATAATCTCCAGAATATAAAACAAACACAAACATATATAACGCTTCTGCCAACATATGCATTACAAACTATTATTATACTAAAATTTAGTATCTATTTGTTGAACTCTGTTCTTGTTTATTTTATTTATATCTATTTCTTAATTTTTTTAAGTTAAAATATTAAAATTTTCTAATATATTATTTTAAAAAATTATATTAGTTATAATAAGTAGAATAAAAAATTAATATTAACAACATGATTATTGTTATAACAATAAAATTACTATTATTAATAATATTTATTTTTGTACAACAACAACAATAATAGTAATTATATCTAATAATAATTTAAAAATCGTTACAATAATATACGGTTATATTACTATTATAGAAAACGTATTTTAGTAATAGTACATTAATTAATTACAATAGTTAAAACTAATTATAATAATGTTGTTAAATTAATTTTATTATTATGATTATTATGACTAATATTATTTAATATAACCGAAATAATATAAAGAATTACGATTTCGATCATTTTAAAACACATTACCTAATACATTAATTACAAAACTATTGAAGTAGTATTTCTTTATACAATCTCAATTTTATGATAATAATATTATTTATAATAACTATTATTATGATTATAAAAATTAATAAATACTATTACTATTAGTAAAAAATTATAAGAATTTATCAATCTTACCAATATAAGAAATAAGAAATTGTATTTGAAAAACATTAATATTTAATATTTGTAGAATTATAAGAAATAAGAAATAAAAAAAAAATAGTTTTTAGTTTGAATTTGTAAGTTGTTTGCGAAAGAGGTAGATGGAAGAGAGGAAAAGAGGATGTGAAAAAGTTGAAGAATGAAAGAGTGTGGAAGAAGGAAGAAGGTACCTTGGCGAGATTGACGTAAAAGAAAAGAGGTTTCTTGGTATTGGAAACCTGAATTCGGTTCTTCTTGGGGGGTTCGTCTGCAAGGGTAGCAGCAGCGGCTACGGTGGCCATTGCAATTTTGTGTTAGAGTAAAACGGTAAAGGACCATAATGCCTATCACTCTGCCTTATATAGTTTCTTCCTCTTTTCAGATGCCAAAATCTCCATGCCTTATATAGATTCTTGACCGATTCTTCTGCACCCTTTCTTTCACCCTTTACTTTTCTTTTCACTTCCATCTCCATCTTATCTTTCGTCAAAATTACTTTTTCGTTACACACAAATTTATAATAAACACATTTTAGATATATTATATTTTTGTAAGCGTTTTTTTTATTATATATATAATTTACAATTATGAATAACTAATTCATGTCAACATTAGCCCACTGTTCCAGCTGACTAACTCAATACTTAAAAATGGATAAAATATCTAAAACTGATATAAAGTTTATAAGTTCAAATATTGAATCTAAGGTTTCAATTTTATTAACAGATATTGTTGTGAAAGAAATTTAATATATGGTTGTTACCTTTTAATTTTTACATTTTTGTTATTATTTTTATAACTGAAATATTCACTAATATTTCACGGGAATAAATTATTTATAATTGTTTTGCTTGTAAATAAAATGTTAATTTCCACCTTTAAATGATGAAATTACTTTTGTCTAAGTGTTATTTACTGTGAATCAAGAAAATTTAATATATTTTTTTGTCTTTGGTTCAAAACTCTCAATTGTTTATCGGAATAATAACTTATGCCATAAGTTAGTAGAATAAACTGTTGATAAAGCATTTTAATTTAATCTAATGAAGAAATAATTAATATATATTTAGGTAAAACAATCAGTAATTATATTTCCACCCGTGTAATGTTTTTTTACAGTGAAATAAGAAAACATGAAAGAAAATGGAAGCACTACCCAAGTGAGATTCTATTCTTTATATATTCTTAAATTTATATTGAATAAAACTACAACATTTTTTAATTTCTATTAGAAATTGAAATTTTCTCAAGACTAAAAGTATTAAAATATAAATAGAATTTAATTTTCTAATAAGTTCTTGTATCACTATAAATTTTGAAATTCTGAGACGTTGACACTTAAAGTTCATTAATTATCACATTACTATTTATTAAAATAAAAAATAAATTAATATAATCATCCTCATAGCATACCAATTTCTTACAAAAATTACTCCAAGAAACATAAAATTTAATTTAATTATGTCATGTTTTTAATGATCAAAATATGCTTAACTTAATAAATATGACATTAGAAATTTTTTATTACTTAATAGAATAAATCCAAATTGATTTGAGTATATATACCATCTTTTTCATATATCATAGGCACTCGTGCACCGTTTTTATCTGAAGAAACACGTGCATTAATTTCACTCTTAATATTCAAAGCCCTATTCTATTATTATTTGTGACAACTCTGGTTCAACATGCATGTAGGTCGTGCTGCCACATTGATTTGGTGGTCCACACTAACTAAAGTTATTATTAGCATTTTCGTAACAAAGGAGTTACAAATAGGGATGGCACCCCGAGGGAGGGCGGTGGTAGCTTCGTTATCTTATATTTATTTTTAAAGAAAAAAATTATTTTTATTTTTGTATTCCAATTTAATAGATATCATATTTTTGTTTTATTTCTATTTTTGAATAATGGATATAAGGATATCAAAAAAATTCGTATCCATGGCTATTTGCGGATAAAATTCACAATATGTAAAAAAAGACATTGTAAATGGATATCCGCAAGTAACATGTACAGTATTTTTAATACTCATATGTTAATGGGACACATGTATCATAGTATTTGTACATGTGAATACTCATACCCAGTGGCGGATCTTGATCAAGAGGTTGGAGGGGTCAAAGTAATATGATTATTTGATTTTGATTGAATCATTAGTATAATGTTTTCAAAAAATAACTTGTGTAATTGAACAATTGAATCATTGGTATAATGTTTCAAAATATGTGAAGAAATCTTCACGTAGTTTTTCTTTTATCACTTTAAAAAAAACATTTATTATTTTATTCTTCATCCATATACTTTTTTAAATGTATTAAAAAATAATTTGTTATAATCTAATAAAAAATTGAGAGACATAATTATTAAAAGAGAAATATATGGTAGTCAAGTTACAATTAAAAATCGGTTATGAAAAAACATATAATACATTATTTTTTACTTCTATAATAATAAAAAGTGAATATACAAGATACTCATGAGATAAAAAAATAATTTTAATAACTATTAAACTAATATTTCATTATCAAGTAAGATAAAAGAGTTACATCTTGTTATTCGAGAAAGAAAAGAAACAAATAAGAAATAAGAGCAAAAATAATGAATATATATATCTAACTTTATTTTTTCTTCAAAAACAAAAAAAAATATGAGAGTGAAAAACTAAAAAGGCAATGAGAAAAAAAATAAAAAATATCTTATTAAATATTTTGTTTAATTACTCTTTTGGTTACTATTTTCAAAAATATCAAGGTCTTCCCATTTTTTTTAATCTCAATTTGATCTTAATTGTTTAGTCACAATTTGATATTTTTAGATGAAAATATAGATAAAAAAAGTAATTAAACATAAATATTTATATTCTTTGTTATATTTGATTTTATGTTTTATTATTTATTAGTATTAAATCTTTTATTTTATAAAAGAAATAAAAAAATTTAATTTAATTTTCTTCAATTTCTAAAATACACTATCTATAATTTAAAGAAATTTCAAAATTCTTAAAAATTTCAAAAACATATATATAAAAATCAAAAATATTTGGGGGGGCCAAGGCCCCTCCCAGCTTCATAGAAGCTCCGCCACTACTCGTACCCGCCATACTCTAATTTAAATAAAAACAAAATAAAAAAGCATGATTAAAATATTAACATAATGATTTTGAATGTGTTATTTTTCTATCAAATGTAACATCCCATTTAATAGTTTTCCATACTATCAAACAAAACATTATATTATGGTCAAACATAGCAGATAGTAAGAGCAAACAAAACACGCGTGGAATAAACATCTCTAGTACAGTCCTCCACACGTAAACATCGAAGAACTCATATACATCAGATAGGAGTGGGTAGAAGGGGTCCTAGACTACACCCAAGACCTCAAAATAATACAGTAAAAGTCTAACTATAATGGCGCTCCTTGCCAATCTCCAACTTCTGCTCAAGAGGAAGCGTCTCCATCAGGTTTCAGCTCTGCTCCCACCAAACATAGGTGATCATTGCAAAGGGGAATATGCAAAAAGCAGACATACAACAAGAAGGGTAAGCTAACTGAAAGAAGCAATTATCAACACACTTCACAATAAAAGATATCATTTATAGCATGTAATTCAATCATAAATTATAGACTCTATATCCGGATTGTGTAAGTGACGTTGGAGCTCTTGGTGGCTTGCACCTGTAACGGTTTCCAGACTCTGCAGAGTCTGGACACATGGAGTATTCA
>Ga0209589_1008002_pt1 | contig 16687 bp, 3 predicted proteins | sample CowpeawhiteBW_FD_187525 | JGI IMG/M metagenome (GOLD analysis project Ga0209589, IMG submission 187525) | Root nodule microbial communities of legume samples collected from California USA - Cow pea white BW (SPAdes) (version 2) | ecosystem: Host-associated > Plants > Roots > Nodule | place: USA...
ATATATATATATATATATATATATATATATATATATATATATATATATATATATATATATATAGATATTTTCTGCCAAGCAAAACGTAGCAGTATAATCTGTATTATAATCTCGTATACAAAACATGTAACATCAAATTGTTGTTAAAGTTTCTAATAAAATTACATTTACATATATATATATATAGAGAGAGAGAGAGAGAAATATTAAATATGTATTGAGATATGCAGTTACACAAATAAATAAGTTAAAACTTAAAATATTTTAAAATATTGTAAACAAAAGTAAATGGAGATATAAATAATTAATTTAAATTAAAATACAAACACATTAAAAAATGTAACTCCTATTAAAATAACTTACAATAAAATGAAATTGTGATTAAATTTTTTGAATAGAAATACATGCAAATATTATTATTAATATAAATATTATTGAGTTTATAATAAATAATTATTCATACATAACAAATAATTGGATTGGATTATTGATTATTGATTACACAAATGGTGAATATGATGCGCGTATGCATGAGTTTTTTTTTTTTCATAAATGTTATGATTTTAGATAATTTTCTTTGATAATTTAATGAAATAAATATTATAAAAATTGTTCATTATATATGTATATATGTAATGAATATTAAATACTAATTATAATATTACGTATAATAATAAAATGGAAGGTTTCAGTATTAGGAAGTGTAATTAAAATGTTAACTTAGTTATAAAAATACTCTTCCGACATTTTGATTTTGAATATAAAAAGTTTAACTACAATGATAACTTGTCTCGTAAATAATAAGAAATGAACATGTTGTGATAATACTCTGACATAAAAAAAAAAATAACTCAATCAAATGCTTGATTGTTAAAAGCCTCACACACAGGTCTTGTATACGCATTTTTCATGATACAGTATTAGTATATGATGATATTGTAATGTTATTAAATTAATATATAAAATAAAATTATATTTATTAAAAATAAAGTAAAATATATAAAAATAATGAGAGAATAACTATTAATAAATAGATAAAAAAATAGAAATAGACAATTTTGTAAAAATAACTGTCAATTTTTAAAAGTTTAATAAATAATTATATTTTAAAGAGTAAAATTAAAATTTTAAAATATGGACATATAAGAGGAAATTCACTTTATACATTATTATAGATTATTAACTTTTTTTTTACTATATCTCTCGATTTATACTGCTTATTTTTTTTATTTATGTTAGTAATTATGTTTAAATAAGTGATATCTTTATAATTAAATTGAAGTGGTATATGGTGTATAATTATAAGGAATTATAAAAGTATAAAAAAGTATAATTAATAATATCAAAGTATTACTTATAATAATGATAAGGATAAAAAAGGTTAAAATACTCCGTTGGTCCTCGTTTTTATAGTAAAATCTCAATTTGGTCATCGTATTTTTATTAGTCTCAATTAGGTCCTCATTTTTCTAAATTAGTATCAATTAGGTTATTTCCGTTAGTAGAGAACTAACACCGTTAGGTAGGTGCCACGTGTCAGTTCCTCGTTTTTTTGAATTTTTTTTAAATTTTTAAAAAAAATTTAAAAAATATTTATGCCACATGTCAAATTTGTAGTGTGCCACGTGTCAATCTAATATGGTTACACGTGTTATTGTATGAATCTCAATTTGGTCCTCATATTTGTTAATTTGATTTGATTTCAGTCTCAAATTTTTTTTAAAATTTTTTTATTTCATGTGCTCCAAATTTAGAACAAATTTAATTTTTTTATAAATGTAATGATGATACTTTTATTACAAGTGATATTTCTATTACATACTTTTAACAATATTTATTTTATTTAAATTTATATTTTACATTAAAATTTATTTTAAAATTATAAATATATAGATTAATAAATTTATATTCGAAATATTTGTATAATATTCAATATCAACAAGATTTTAGAGTTGGCTTAAAAATAACAATTTTATAAATTCAAATGTAAAATTTTAAAATAATTTTATAACAAATTAAAATAAATATATTTAAAATTTTAATATTAAATATAATTAATATTATTAAAATATTTAATAAAAATATCAATTTTAATAAAAGTAATCATAACATTATATAAAAGTAAATTTTTGTCTAAATTTGGAGTGCCTGATATTGAAAATTTTTAAAAAAATTGGGACTCAAATCAAATCAATTTAACAAATATAAGGACCAAATTGAGATTCATACATTAATTTGACACGTGTCACCATATTAGATTAACATGTGGCACACAACGGACGTGACACGTGGCATAAATATTTTTAAAAAAATTAAAAAAAATTAAAAAAAATTAAAAAAATTAAAAAAAAACGAGGAACTGACACGTGGTACCTACTTAACGATGTTAGTTCTCTACTAACGGAAATGACCTAATTGATACTAATTTACAAAAATGAGGACCTAATTGAGTTCTACGACAAAAACGAGGACCAACGGAATATTTTAACCTAAAATTTAATAAAATATTTTTAAAAGCAGAAAAAATAATTATGTTTAAGTATGTATTTTAATATTTAGTTTTTTAATTTTTTATATTCATATTATATGATATAATTGTTTAAGTTTGTACGAATAGTATGGTGTTATAGTATTTGAAGTTATTTAATGTTATTGGATCTATTATTGGGATTGTGGTCGTTACTTTTTTGTTTGGTTTTTTAATATTTGTATAAATAACTTATTATGATTTTTTTATAAATAATATTATTTTAATTATAAAATGATAAATTGAAATAAAGAAATAACTTTAGTTGAATAAATAAAGCGAGATTTTTTTCTAACTGAGCTAAAAATACAACGCAATTTAAAATATTGCAATCTCTCAAAATATTTTGAGAAGCAAGGTTCAACACATCGATAATTACTACAATATTTTGGACCGTTCTCTAAATCAACAATAACACATGTTTAAAATAATGACATCTATTTAGTTTGATCAAATCAACTTCATATCAAACTCTACCAAATTTCAAAATTTAAATACATTGCCTTATTCTTTCATCCAACTGAAAGATTTTTTAATCCTTGCAATAACAACATATAAGAAAAGAAGAACTTCTTTTCAGAAAAATCAATTTCAGAAAAAAAAAACTTGACTATATATAACACTAATATCACAATGTAAGTAGTACTCTTCTCAAGAGCCAAATATGTTCTCTATGAGTAATCCAAATTTTTTGCTGAAATTGATTTTGTAGAAAAAAAATTCTTCTGTTGTATGAGAAATCTGAATTTTTTTTCCCTTCAAACCAATAGAGACAAAAGCCAAGAGCAGAGTAATAAAAGACAAAGAAATGTCAATAGAAATCAAATTGATAGAAGGCAAAATTATTTTGTGGTGATACTTTTACAATCATATTCTATGATCTTCATCCTGTTCTCAAACTCCACAAATTTCTATGAGTTCAGATGAAAGTTCATAACAACCACATTTCATAAAAGTAAGAAAATAAATAATAAATTAAGCACATATCATATACTTTAGATGGGTTATCTTTGACAATTAGCATTGCAATCCAAAGAAAAATATACAATAAATATAATGAGCCAAATCTATAAGAAGAAACTATACATTAATCATCTCCATCAATTTCCTCTTTATACTCCATTCTATATTTTTTGGAAGGAGTATCTCAAAATTAAAGGGGACTTTAGATACTAAACCATTTATTCCATCCCATGGCTACCTTACACTTGATAAGTGCCTTTTGTCAGAATTAAACTCCAACTTATCTTAAAATTACAAAGCATCTTAAGAATATTTCAAACACCACCTCCATCTTAACTGCAATCTCCAATTCATTTATTTGTCAAGGAAAATTCCACAATTAGACCCAACAACTTACCATTTGCTAAAGAAGAGCTTGTACCTGCAAGGAGCAACAATTCAATTAACATATATCAACGGGTTCATTCATAATTAAAAAAAATTTAAAATAATTAATGAAATCAGTCCATTGTTAAAAAAATATTTACAAATTAATTATATAATTATTAGTTGTAACCGTATAAATTTAAAAAATTTCAAAACGTATGAAATAAAAAACAATTCATTCATAATTAGAAAATTAAAAGTAATTAATGAAATTAATTGGTCAATTAATAAAAAATCTTTAGAAACAACAAAATAGTCAACAAAGAACTAATAGTTCATAAAAGAAAATGAAAACGGCAAAAAATTTACCTGCATTTTGCACTGAAATCAAATTCTGGAATCTCCACCAGAGAAAATGAATGTATTACTCTCATATCAAATAAAGTAAAAAAAAAAAATGCAATGCAATCACTCAAACCAAATCAAATAGTAAAAAAGATAAAACTCGCTTTGTCCCACGTACCACATGTGTATTGAAAGCTTTGGTATTGGATAACAGAAATGGTTCATGCAGCTTTGCAAAAGAAAAAAAATACAATTCCTGAAGTAAAATATCTCTTGAATCATAATGTAATAATCTTCACTTAAATCATAATGCAATAATTTATATTCAAACCTGTGAAACTCATCTCTAGTCCATGCAACATTTTCTTATCCTCAATTACCAGTATGTAGTAAGACTTTCACATTCTTCCCAAAAGCATAATGCCAGAAGAACAAAAATTTTAAAATGATTTCAAAGTTCCAAAACATAATCACAATAACTACAATGATAGAAGCACGGTTGATATATACACAAATAGTCATAACAATGAATATGCATAACCAAAAGATAAAAGCATGTTTGACCTATATTTAGGTACTGGTTGCTTCTCTAGAAGATCATCATGTTGTTGATACACCAGCCTGGAACAATGTATCAGAAAAAAGAGAATTAATCATTGCGAGAAGGAAACCCAAAATCTCCATTTTTTTAGTCTTAAAGAGAAAGAAACAACGAAGTCAAACAAAGGTATTTGAAATTGAATTTCCCTATAAGGCTACCATTAAGATATCTTCACAAATATCACCAAGCCTACTTAGCTTTCCATACCAACCAACTATTTCTTTTGTTGGGATACCTCAAATCTGATAGCATCTTCAATACACCTATTTTTATAGCAATATGTTTCATGCAATCATACAAAGGAGTCGATGATAAAGATTGCAAATGCCTTGTGCAACTAATCCAACAATCACATAACATTGTCAGCATGATGCTTTTCAATATTCAGTCACATAATTGACATGGAATTAGTAGTATGTTTCATGCAATTCATGCAGTCATAATGAAGCTTTACAATCACATATTAAACAAACAATCCAATTGACAATGAATTATCACCAGAAGATGCAAGAATGCTTAGAGTATAAGGACATTATAGCCAACTTAACATTAATAGATATTATTAACCACAAATAACACCATTCAATTACAAAAACAACTCAAGCTCTAAAAACATTAAATATAATAGAACATTCCTTTGCACTAATTGTGAGAAGATGGATGAGTTTAAGATAATCATTCTTGTAGTCCATGATAAAAGGGACAATTGCTTCTGGAAGAATACAGAAAGGTCATATCCACAAGGTGAAAAACACTTGAAGGCAAAAGTTGGGCTTAACTTAAAATTACAACTAATAATGAAGAAAAAAATCAGAACAATTTATCGTTAATAATGATTTATCTAGTTATGTAGTGAATAAAAACTATTGACTTAGATGAAGAAGCTTTGCTTTTGGTACCTAAATCAAAGTTGTTGACTTCATTGTTGTCTAAGAATATGAAACTTCTTTTGTAACTACCTACCAATGTCTTTGTCACTGTTGATCAAACACTGGGAAGATACTACATGGCTGCACTTGCATATCTAACAACATAGATTCCAAAAGTCATTCATGTGCACATCCAATCACAACGAAAAACAATGAAATTTAATAGCTAACAACCTTGGCTCTTCTTTTAGCAAAAAAGCTTCTTTGAACATTAGTTAGTTCCTCCATTTCATTGAGTAATCTATCTTCTTCATCACCTTCTGCTCATTTTTTGTCTGTTCTGTAGTGGTGGGATCATGCTTTTGAGTTAGTGAAAGAGTTTTTCTAATGTTAATCCTCTACCTACATGTGATAAAGAACAACATCAAATCCCACACACATAACGGGGAAAATAGTATTGGATCTTTTTTTATAAAATCAATCAAATATCACAGTGAAATTCAAATCATGTACTTACTTTAAAAGATGCTTGAAATCTTACTTCCCCAAATACTTAAAATCATTTTAGATAGATTTGACCTCCAAAACAACCACATTAAAAGCATTAAAATTAACAATATTGATTTAGTCTAATTCTTCAATGATTACAAAAAATGCATTATCACATCTCAGATAATTTAATCACATCTCAGATAATTTAAACAAAATATCTCTTAAGTTTTTAGCTCATGATCCTTGATTTCTAAATCAGCTACATCAGTAAAGGTTATAAAAGATATTGAACCAAGCATCAATAAAGATTCCAAAAGAACAGGCTCAACAACAACATTATTGGAACAAAACGCAATGAAAAAGGTGGGATAAAACAATGTCATTGATAGAAAGGAGAGTTTTTTAGGGTTGGGAATGGAGAAGGGTGGAAGAGGGTTTCAAGGGTTATTTGGCAGCGACATGAGGAAAAAGAATTACTGATACAAAGTGGATTGTGAAAAAGAAACATAGCAAGATACAAAAACTAAATCAGATCAAAAGTAATATATCACATTATAATAACAAACATACTAAGATACAAAAACTAAATCAGATCAAAAGTAATATATCACATTATAATAACAAACATACTAAGATACAAAAGAGACAAACAAAAAAAAACTAAACTTCAAGCTTATGGTAACTGGAAAGAAGTAGAAGAAGAACCTAATCTTCAAGCTTGAAGAAACAACATGAACTTGTTATACATATAATGAACAACATTGATTCATCAAAAAAGAAAAGAAAAATAAGAACCAGTCTTGGGGAAGAAGAATAAAAAAAAGTGGAAAGGAGAACAACCCTTTAATTCAATGGAGTGTAGTAAAAGCTTGCTGAAAAGCTTATCTCACTTCAAAAAGAAAGCTTTCAATTAGCTGCAGTATTTGGCGGCAGTGCAGTGGTACGTGAAAAAACAAATTCAAAATGCAACTGTAAAAGGTCAAAAAAACCAGCATAATGAACAATTGTTGACAATTTAAATATGGGTATTAGGGTAATATCCTGCCAAATTGGGTTCTTTTATGATAGATTATGTTCTAAATTTTATGACCAAAATCTATAGTTAATAGTTGGTTTATTAATAAATATTGATATGTTTTATTTTTAGTATTATTAAAAAAATTAATCTTAGTAAAAAATAGATTCATTATGTTAAATTTTATTTAAATTTTGTTAATAATTAAGCCAATAAATGCATATTTAGTCTTTTGTGATTATAACGTGTGTTTATTAAAGAAAAATTAATCTAATTAACATTAAAGGATCGTTACATTTTTCCTTTTCAAATTTAAAATATTTAATAGTTCGTTTAAAGTTTGTATGTTAACGTTAATTTTCACTTTAATAACTAAAGACAAATAAGATCAAATATGTATTTCATTACATTAATTATTGAAGGCGTTTAAATAAATTAACAAAATTAAACTATTTTTTTTATTAAAACTGTATCTTTTTCTTATAATAAAAATGAAATATATAAATATTTGTTATACTGAATTAATTATTTATCCAAAATATATTTTATTTATTAATATACTTTTTAGATTGCGGAATCCATCACAGTCTATAATGTATAATTTTCATAAATAAATAATATTTTAAATTGTACAATTTAGAACTTAGAATATGTACGTACCTAATCTAAAAGATAACTTTAATGCACACTTCAAGCTCGACAGTTTCACTCATAAAGATAATCTATGACTCCCAACCGTTGTGTCTTCTCTTTGTGTGATATTTATTTATCATCACTCTCATTCAGTTTAATTTAAGGAGCTCAACCAGGGAACATTACCCACTAAAACTAATTAGATTTTCTTACACATACAATCTGATCCATAAACTATTACTTACCTAAACATGAGAGTTTTTCCGGGTAAATCTCCTAATGTCAAGATCGAACTATCTTGCAAAAATACTTTCAGCATTTTGCCACCTGTCTTGTGGACTCCGGATCCCAAACTCGGTAAGAACATAACACATTTATAAATTCAAAAGCACATCATGCATTGCACAATTACTACAATATTTTATAGTTTAAACCACACTAAATTAGACGGCTAAATAAATATGACCTTAACATATAATAAACAACAATTTTTTAAATGTTGTATAAATATCATGAAAGTCCATGATTATATAATTTTTGTTTTAAACTATGTAGGCAAAACCAGTAAAAATGTAATCTAAAAATATAAGTAAAGTCTAAAATTAACCTGAAAAGTATTGTCGTACTAAAAATCGTTATTTATTACCTATAACTACATTTACCTATACCACACCTAAAAAACGGTGATCTAATCTTTAGACCACGATTTTTATAATTTAGATCATAATTTTATGTTATTGTGTAAAGTAATTTTAGTTGTAGTGAAATACATTTCTAACCATTGACATGTACCATAGATTACAATTTTTGGAAAATCTGACACTTTAAATGCTTACAAATTCCAAGATCTATAATGACTTTTCAAATTCTACAATTTGAAAAATTCATATATGAACAAAAACTCATTTTATTTTGCACAACTACACACAATGGTTCCAAGAATACAACCACGATGACAATGGAGTAGGAAACATTAAGCGAAGGAGGAGATGGGGTGTGTGGAAGATAGAGTTGTCAACTTGATCCACGAGTCAGTCCTAGCCCATCTTTGAAAAGACCTCCTTTTAAGATTTAGGGTTTTTAGTGAACTGAGGATAAATTTGGGATTTTAAAAGTTAAAGGGGTGCAATAAGAAAATTGGGGTGTAGAAAGAAAAGCTCATGAGAGGTTTTTGTTTTATCTTGTGGGCTTTGGTGAGTATGAAAAATTTTATACATTTAATTGAAAGATATTTCGATCTTTTACACTGCTTCATAGAGGTACATGAAGAAACCAAGGAGGTGAGGAAAACAATTGTCTTTTTAACCTATTGATTTGGTTAGAGCAATTTAAAAGTAAAGTTATCAAGTTAATTTTTTTTTTTTTGAAATGTAATTAAATAAAAATAAAAAAATATATAAAAATACGACTTTCTCAAAATTCTTGAAATCCTTTAATATTGAAACAAAACCAGGTACGTATTTTTTAAGAAAAACCAAATGGTACTGTAGTGATCAGAAAATTACAAAATAAAGAACAAAAAATGATTTAATAAACTTTTGTAAGGATCCCTTTTATAGGTATCTTATTTTTAATTGTAATGTTCACTTTAGCTGTATTATCGATATTGTATTATGTAAAGTTTTATTGTTATTATTTTATAAATACTAAATCTAAATTCTAAATTCTAAATTCATCAGTGATTTTCCAGTGTATACACAACTAACCTTATGTAGTTTGTCTACCCTGTTTGCTGTCTGCTGAGGTTCCAACTAAACCCTAATATCCATTAATGAAGGAAGCTACTTATGTTACTTATAACCCTTTTCAAAAGCCATGCCTTTGGATGGCCTAATTATATTGTTTCATCTCTTCTATTTTAGGTCAATGTTCTTATTTCGTACATGCCCAAATAGTCACTTCTTGCCCTTTTAACACAAACCATAATTAAACCATTTCAGAAGCAACAACTTACAACTATATTGTTTTCTCAATTACTCATTGTCTCACAATTCATATCCCACATTTGGATACAGAAATCATACCTTAGATATCACTAAATTATATATAGAGTTTATAGACTTAAAATTTGTATAGATACATACAAAAATATATTATAACAATTAATTTATCCATCTTCTTCTGATACTGAGGCAAAGAATTTAACTTCCAACAATAGTATTATTCTCCACTCAGGTGAAAAAAAAATATAAAAAATATGACTTTGATACAGCTTCCTTCATGATTACTGATAAATTGTTTTCAGAAATTCTCTTTCCTTAATCTGTGTCAATAAATTTGTATTAGTGGCATTCTGGTGGCATGACTTTGAATCTGGGTCTGTCATTGCAGTAAGAGTAAAACATGAGTTTCCTCCTTGCCCAATCCATAGCTGCTACTTGCTGCTGTGATAGCTTAGTAAACTCTGGTCCATTGATTGGGTCTTGAGCTGAAGGATTGACCTTAGCACATGCAGAAACTGGGGCAGTGGGGTCAGATATGCAGCCACTCAGTTTTACTTGTGCAAATGAAGCAACAAATGGTGCATACTTGTAGTTAACTGGGTATTTGCCTCCATGAGTAGCCCATTCTGAACCATCCCATATTGTGGCATACACCGACATTGGTTTTGATGGATAAACAGAAGGATATGTGTTGCTATGTATGAATTCCCTCACTGGAATATTGTCCACTAAGAACCTACAAAATCCACAATTTTTCATTACAGAAAAGGAAGATAAGAAATCAAATACTAATCATGTATAGTTTTTCCATTGTGATATTCCTTCAATTTCAAGACTGAAACAAGACTTATCTAACATACACTGTGTGATAACTGTTCCACAAGATGCTGTAGAGATGATACTGCTGTGTTGGGTCGAACCAGAAATAGAATTTCTCTTCTCTCCCTGTGCTGACACTTCCATTGGCATACACATTTGTTTGAATAACCCAGTCATTTCTTTTATCATGACCCAGAATTTCAATGTCTATTTCATCATGGTTGTGAGGGAATTTATCTGCATTTGACAGCTGAATTTTTCTCAAGTTAATTTCTTGAGCAAATTCATGAACTTAATGGTACATAATAGTAAGAAAAAAAAATCTTGTCAATGAAGTAAGTGTCTGTGCTACCATCTATATATGATAACAGAAGACTCTTAAGCACAGAAGTGAGCTTACATAAAAGGCAACAACAACTCCAGGTGACAAACCAGAGGGCAATTTGATTGCAGCACTGAAGAATCCATAGTTGTATCTTCTTTGTGATACCAATCCTGAGCCTATAGAATAACAGCATTTGTTATGAAATGATTAAAACAAAACAAGGAACTTGGAAAATTTCTATAACTTGACTAAATGAAGAGGTTGTTCATATTAACCTGAGACTTTGTCGAGAGCCAGTGTGGCCGTGGACCCATTGCTGAGAAACTGGACATTGGAGGCCCCAAAGGCCTTAGAAAAAGCTTGATCAACTGGGACAGTGGGAAAAGAATCCGTCAAGCGTGTGACACTTGGAACTGTAAAAGGTCTGTTGTGTGAAGAAACCACAGTGGCTAAGCAAAGGATGAGTAGATATGAGAAGGGTAGCTTTTGTTGCAAAGGTGCCATGTTTTTGTGGACATGTGAGGAGAAAACATGTCAGATTGATTGGGTATATATTGGGTGTGGTTTAATGAATGGGACTCATAATCTTTGCTTAGTTGTTTTCTAGCTGGCCAGTTGCTAATTGCCTTTTTCCTTTAGTCATTTCACAGTATCTTTTTTGGTAGGTGTCTTGGATCATAAAGGCAAAGATCCAAAGAGTCATGTGGGGATGATTTGTTTAGGTTTGGCATGGCTTGTGTTGTGGGGTTGGCCTAATATTGGGAGCATGAAATGGGAATGGAGTTTAAGTTAATGTTTGATGGCTGTAGCATCTGTTACATGTCTTATTCTTCTAAATTTGTAATTGTAGCTGTGATCCAATTGGGAGCAACTAATGTTCATAAAAACGCGTAAACTTTGATTGGATTTGTCTTCCAATTTGCACAATGATGAAGACCTACACTTTTCCTTCACTCAAGTATTAGTATTTCATTTACCCTCTTAAATTCAAGTGGTTTATTTTAACCAGCATGAGACTTCTAAATACTTTTACTGTTTAACATTACATGATCCAATTTGGAGGCTCTAAATGATAATGCTATTGGAAGAAGGTAAAAAAAGGGGTTTACCAAATAAGATAAAGTAAGGAACAAAACTAGGATGGTTGAGTTTGGTTGAATTGGCAAGAAATTTGGTCTGAGTTCCCAGATCTAGCAATGTCTTAATGCATGTCTGGTTTCTACTTAAATTGCTAAGCTGATAATGGTGCGGTGGTGGGTAAAAATCACTGTGAAATGTACTAATCAGGAGAATCAATGAATGTATAAGCTTGGATTAGCATATAATAAAGATAATGAAGCTGACTAAATTATGATATAGCAATTGAGTAAATGTGACAGAGGTGACTTAGCTGGCATGCAGAGGAATCTGATGCGACAGAAAAATAACTTGGTACATCTCAGACTATGCACGTTGACGTTGCTTTTGTAATTTTCTTTTGTAGTGAAGTAGTAGCATGAAAAGGTTGCAGGGATCGCATTGAAAGAAAAAGGACGTGTAGGTGGTAGTTGTCACAGTGAGAGTTATGGCACAGAATTACATTTTCCTGCAGCACTCAATTACTTACTCAATCTTAAATAGGCGAATGAAAACAAGGTAGAGATTATGATAGATAGCAATTAGCATGGACAAATATGCAGGTAGGGCCAATTTGCGTGCATCTACCAAAAAGGGATTCAAAATTTATTAATGGATAGAATTCACGCAAATTTTTTCTTCCACTAAATTTCCTCATTGGTTGACCCCACCTCTGGTAGGATAATTCAATTATCTTAATTTTTTAAAGGGTTAAATATATTTTTTGTCCTTTAAGTTTCAATGAAATTTGAAATTAGTCCTTTCATTTGGAATGATTCGTTTCAACTTTCGGTCTAAGTTGACTCTAAAAGATTCGAACCATCAACTATGATCGAGTAATTTCAACCTTCAATTTAGATCAACTTAACTTGTTCTTCGGATCAATTCAATTTGATTTGACTTTCAGTTTAGGTCGACTCGACCTTCTTAAATAGAATGAAAATGAGTGAAATTTCAAATTTTTTATACTTTTAAAGATATTTTAAATTTTTATATTTTATTCATTCAAAATATTTTCCAAAATTCTTTAAATTTAAATTTACTTTCAATTACTTTATTCAAATAAGTCATTTTAATTTAAAGAACTTTAAATTTTTCAAATAAATAAATTATTCTTGTAAATTACCTCGTCTAAATATTTATGAGTTTTCTAAATTATTTATATTGTTCCTCAACTCTTTCATTTCTATCTCATGTGTAACTTAAATCATATTTGAATTTCCAACAAAAATGTTATTTAGGTTTAATCTTGGAAGAGTTTTTACTGTTTTCTAATTATAAACTTCATTTTCGATCAGATTTTGCGATACAGCTCCACTTGCTTGGAGGGGAATATAAAACAGAAAGCTGCTACTGTAATAAGGTGCTTTATTTGCCAACATGTTGCCACTTTTTTCTCCTTTTCTTAGAATGGTATATTGCAGATATGAATGCTGCAAGCCACTTTCTATTATTAATTGAATTTTGGGAATATTTCACTAGAAAAGTGGACTTTACTCTATTTAGTGAGATCCATGTGAAATTCACCTGGTAATGGAAACTTCAAAGAGTGTGACGTTAACAGTTTTCATAGGATAAATTATAGTATATATACAGAAAATGCACCCATATCAATGTCACTAGTGTAGTCATTATGAAGTTAGTTACGAATTTATGGATAAAAAATTGATTAAACCTGTTACTAATTACTTTTTCTTCTTTTCTTTTTTTTGTCAAAAGGTAGTTTCTCATGAAAATTGTACTAATTTACCCTTTATTGCCATATTTCCCCAATTTGAATTACCTGTCACATTTACATACCGGAAGTGCAATGATATTTTGAAGGGGGGAAATAGGAACCTATTAGGAGAAGAATTTCATCTTAGGTGACGTGGTAAAATTTTGTTAAGAATTTTAGTACATTAGGTTTGAGTCACAAAAGTCACAACAATTTTTTTTCATTGGACTTAAACCACAAAAGCCACAACATCTTTTAGTCCATTTGGCTTAAGCCCCAACATCACAAATGATCAAGTTTCAAAAGAGTTATCTATGTAACCTATTGGCAAGTACACCAAACCAGTTGTAAAATAGTCGAATGGGGTTATTGTATCGACATGAATTGAGCAAAAGCAAGTGTATTGATAGGTAATTTTTGAATTTTTGAATAAAGAGTATATGTAAATATAGATAATAGTAATTATATATATATATATATATATATATATATATATATATATATATATATATAGTGAAGTAGAGGTCATGATTGGATTTCATCTCATCTTCTTCTACTGCATTACTATTATTTTGTCCACTTAATATGCAAATCATTCAATGTCTTTGTAGAACTCTTTCTATGTAAATCTAGGCCCATGTTTGTAACCTACAACCTAAGGACTTCAAACCCAATGTGATTTCTCCAAGATGAGTTGTCAATTTATCATTAAGTATAAATCAAACCACAAACTATTGAATGAAAGCATAGATAAATATCCAAGAAATAGAAGTACATAAAATTAGAATTGATTACATCAAACCTCAATATGAGAAAGTTCAACTACTCATAAAATGTTACAATGCAATTTCAATAGCATTTACACATAGGATTTACAATCAGCGCATTTCTCTCGAGCCTCACAGACATATTCCTACTCTACTGCTACATTCCTAACTCTTTACTTAATGCTTCTAATGAGGACTTAAGGTCTTCATTCATAGAAATTTTTAGGCAGTGCTCAACCTAACTTTTGGCACTTAGCCACAGAGGTTTCCATCTCTGGAGGGGTTTCTTCTGTCTATGCCGCCTCTAGAGCCCAACACCACCTTCTTATGACTCAATCATGCACCGTCTTAAGTGTTGAGCACCATTTTGTTGTGGCTCAACTCCAAAAGTCACATTCTAGATCTTATCTTACTAGAACTCAGTCGTGGATTTCGGGCTCAGCTGCATCATCTTTAACCCTTCGAGAAATTACTGCAAAATCATAAAAAATTCATCAATTTCATATTTTTCTTCTTTTAGTACCTCATTCATTCTGTAATTATAAATTAAAATGGGTTGTTTACTTATAAAATATGATCAATTAAATCATGATAAATGTCAAATTTATATTAAAATTTTACATACACTTATATATTTGAATATGTTCATGAGATTTATACAGAAAAAATAAGACCTTACAAATCAAAATAATAAATATTTTTCATCTACTAAATGGACAAATTAACTTCAGTTGGTAGTAAAAATAAACAAATATAATTAAAATAAGTAAAATTAAATTTGAGTCCATTAAGTTAGGAGAGCACAAAATAAGTTGAAATGAGTAAATTTATTTATTTATTATAATATTATTTTATATTACTTTTTAATTATTTAATGTTATTATAACACATAACATGTAATATTTTTATTATAATATTTATCCTACAAACAATTATGTCTAAGTTACATAACACAAACGTAAATAAATATTAATATTTGTCATATAATTATAATAATTATTCAAAGTAAATATTAACAAAATATTATTAATATAATTTCTATATTTATTTTTCGCGTGTACAAATAAATGAATACTTATGAAAATTATTCTTACAATATGAGATGATTTTTTTAAAATCACATGATCTTTTTGCTGATTTGTTATGATGTCTTTGAAACTCTTCGATCTTTTAGAAGTTATAGTAGTTCATACTTTGGGATAATTATCTAATTATCAACTAATCATAATACTTTATCTAGACTTTTGGTTAATTTTATCGATAATTTTGAGAAGCTAAAATAATATATTCAAATTTATATATAATGCTCCAACTTTAGAAATATGTGTATTTATTCTTTTTAACGACTTTTTTAAGTTTATTTGATATTTCAAATATATCTCATGATAGTATTTTAATTGTTTACATCGTTGAATTCATTTCCGCTTCAATGTTAGTTGATAAATACGTTTAAAATGTCAAATAAATTTAACAAAATTTAGTTAAAAAGACTAAATTCACCAATTTTTTTAAGATGAGAAACTAAATTAGTCTAAAATTTAAAAAAAAAACTAACTTCAATTTTCACTAAAAGTTAAGAAACCAAAAACATATTTAACCTAAAGAAATTATAGTTTCATAGGCCTCCTAAACCTAAATATGTCTTCATTAAACCAAATTAAATTAATTACTTGCTAAATAAGAATGAAATACTTATTAAAAATATTTTAGTGTTGAAATAAATTATAATATCTTAAATAAGACTTACACAAATAAATTATATTATACTAATTAATCCCAAAATTTCCAAATTTCTTTATTTGAGTTTAGTAGTTTTTGCATTGCACACTTCACAAACTGAAAACATCTTGATATGACATAATGTCACCATCCCTCCCATACTAAGACTGCAATAACACCGAAAACTTTCAAGTACCTGAAGATGAAGATGGATGAGCAAGAGATAACATGGTTTTATACTTACAAGAACATATACTAAAACAAATATGACAATAAAAATAATTATTACAATAATTATCTATCTTGATTTTTTTTAACATATGCAAAACATTAACTAAATGAAGAAAAAAAAAAAAAATTTCTTCCCAAAGCTGAAAGCTTGCAACCCTGCATATGGATGGAGTCAATAAATTTGATGATTTTTTTTCTTCACTTGTTATCGCTCATGAGTTGAATCCAACGGTGGATCT
>Ga0209589_1008003_pt1 | contig 16686 bp, 11 predicted proteins | sample CowpeawhiteBW_FD_187525 | JGI IMG/M metagenome (GOLD analysis project Ga0209589, IMG submission 187525) | Root nodule microbial communities of legume samples collected from California USA - Cow pea white BW (SPAdes) (version 2) | ecosystem: Host-associated > Plants > Roots > Nodule | place: USA...
CTTGATTTTTTTTATATATATATATATATATATATATATATATATACTTTGATATATAAAGTGTTAATAAATATTATGTTATAATGATAGTTCTAAATCTTCACAATCTTTCGAATATCGAAACTACAAATTTCTATATCAACATCATCAAAATATCAATATAAAATTAGAATCTTCACAATCTTCGCTGTATCATTAAATACACATATTAAATTTTAAAGATTTTGTTTTTTCCTTAAAGAGAAAAGGAAAAATTGGACAAGAAAATAGTTTACTTCCCTTTATTTCCCTCTTACAGATTGAGAAAAAAAAACGATTTTAGAAATTCCTCTCTTTAAATAGTTTGTATTTATTAACATTACATTTCAATATTTAGTTCACTTACATTTTAGCCCTTGCAGTTATAATCCATCATATATAAATTTTATAATAAATATTTATTATCAGAAAAAAAAAAATCCAATTAATATATCTAAATTAAAGACATTGTTTTCCTTAATAAAATAATAAACTAAATTTACACATATTAAAAATATAAATTAAACTATATTAAATTTTATTGATTCCTTAATATTCTTCATAAAATGATCTTTCTATTAATATTGTAAAAAAAGTATATGGCAATGGTGTGATCAAATATCATATATCAATTAAAATTAAGGCATTTTAAAGGAAAAATGATTAAAATGAAAATAAAATAAATTTATATTTGAGACCAAAAAAAGTTTGTCTGTTTTCTTATAATAAGAACAGATGGAGCATACGACAAAAATTAAATTGTGTTTTCAAACATTCTAAAATATTTTTGAAAACGGTCTAGCTTCGTGTTGATATCAAAAACACATCTTCAAGAGAAATTCATTTATAAATATTTTATTTAAAATATATATATATATATATATATATATATATATATATATATATATAAACACTATATATGAAATTCAAGGATAATTACATAATAATTAAATCAATTCAAATAACATCATTTTTTTTAATATTATAATCTATAGATAATTTAATAATATTCCAACATTTTTTTATTTTCATTTTTCTATTTTTAGAATCCTGCGAATCTGAGTTCGTATCTCTAGAACATATTCTTGAAATTAGAAATGGACTGCACACTCCACAAGGACGAACGATATCTAAAGCTACAATCCAATTTTTGTTCCCTTCAAAAAGGTTCCAAAATTCTATTGCACATGAACCATGAATCTTCTTGTTTTATGCTAGGGACATTTTAGACATTATATATATATATATATATATATATATATATATATTATTTTCATTAGTTTAAGTTTATGAAATAATTATTTATTATTATTTTATTTAGACCATGTTAATTAGAAGGTGATTCAATTTATATCAAAATTATCGATCATAATCTTGATATTGTAATTTGTTTTTCTTATAATTCAAGTTTTTGAATTTTGTTTATCGGTTACTACATGAGTTTTATACTTCATTTATTTGATAACTAAGAATTTTAAAGTCTCTTCTAATCTAATTGTTAATAATATGTTGAATGTTATGTTTTGATTTCTAAAAGTTATTTAGAGACTTTCAACCTTTTATTGGAATTTTGTTGATTTTGAAGTTGTTTTTTTTCTGACAAATTTTATTTGAAGTTGATTTTGCTAATATATTTAGCTGAATAGATTGAAAGTGAAACAAATATTAGGTTAGACTATGAAATCAATTTGACTTGAAATTGATTAAGTTAATTGTTTTCGGTACAAAATTGAATCTTTGTTTGATCATAAGTTTATATGAATATCTCGGTAATTTCTTTGAATGTGAAAATATTGGAATCTGAGTTGGATTGTGATGTTTCTTGAGAAAATTTATAGTTTTTAAATATATTTATTTTAGAGTTTTAAGTTCTAAGACAATAATAGGGATGTCAAAAAGAATCATATCCGCAAATATCCGTGAATAAAACTCGCAATGGGTAGGAAATGGATATCTGTGGATAACGGGTACGAGTATTTTTAATACTCACATGTTAACAGGACGGATACGGATATCATAGTATCAGTACTCGTGGATACCCGTACCCGCCATACTCTAATTTAAATTAAAAAAATAAAAAAAATATGATTATAATATTAGCATATTGATTTTGAATGAGTTACTTTGTTATCAATTAGTTTTAAAAAAAATATATTTCTTTGTAAACTGTCATTCAACACTAGTTAAATGAGTTATTTGGATTTTGTTTAAAATTTATGAATGTTATGTATTGTATTTTATTTGAATTTACGATTAAAATATGTTGTTAAATATTTTTTTTTTAAATACGCGTAGGTACCCGTGAATATCCGTGAATATTAAAAAAATTATGTGGATACTCGCATAATGGATATCCGACGAATATGGATACGGATACGGGTAAATATTTATCTAACGGATAGGGTACTGGGGAGCTACTACCCATGGGGAGCTACTACCCATACCTACGTTGGTGATATCCCTAGTAACAACAAATGATCTTGATTTCCTTTTCTCTCTAGTTATAATTATAATGCTTAATCGTCCTTATAGTTATATTGCCTAAACAATAAACTCATAGCTCCGGTGGAAGATAATATAACATTTCTCCCTTTTAATGTCATTAAAGCAAGAATATTTTATACAAACATCATTCTTCTATTTTAGTATTAATTATTTATATTTAAATAATGACATTAAATTGAATTAATTAAGAAAAGAGAAAATACTTAAGATGATGTATAATTGTATATTGTAGTATTGAGTATTATATAATTGTATATTGTAGTATTGAGTATTTTATAATTGTATATTGTAGTATTGAGTATTATACATCATTAATAGATAGAAATGTCATAACTTTGTTTTTAAATTATATAAACTAAGATATTATATAGTGATGTTATAAAATAAAGCTAATAATAAAGGAGAAAAGAAAAGATAATAGAAGGAAGAATAAACAACGAGAGAATAGGGAACAACCTTTCTGTGTATTATTATTGATAGGAAGAGTCTTATTTATAGATAGAACATCTAATCCATAAAGCAAACAAATCATCAACTAATTCATACAAATATTTACATAAAAAATAATGAATCATATGAGTATCAATCATATCAATAATATGAGTAAATTTATCAAATCAATGGTCAATCATTAATTCATAACAAGTGAAACATTATTGAATTTTTTACATAAAGCTTTATGAAATAAATATAATATTTTTTCTTCATTTATAAGTTATATTTTATGATATTTATTTCATTTTAGCTATAAATTAAGTATTAATTTTTTATTTTTTATTTAATTTCTTTTTCAAAATACGTTGAATTTATAGTTTTTTTATAATATGTATTAATGCAAAGAGTATGATATAATATAATTTAAATTCTTAGTAGTTTTATTAAGATAATAAGATATTTATTCACCATAGGAATTTAAGTAATTATTGACGGATTATCACTGATGACGATAAATTCATCTAAATTTGAGTTTATAGATAAATTTTTCTGATAGATTTTACAATTTAAATTATTGATAGATATTTTTGTCGATAACCTAAAATTTTACAAACGTCATTATTATAAACACGCCATTTCTTTAAAAATTCTTTTCCTAGAACTCTCTCACTTCTCTCTAAGCTTTCTCATCATGTGGTCATCTTTTTGAAGAACAAAAATCGTTCGTACAATCCTTGTGATGAGATCTTCAAGTTCATTTGATTAATCTCTCCATTTAAGTAAGTTAGTTTTCTGCTCTTTTCTCATGATCAAGTGATCTTCATGTTACATGTGAGTAATTATAACTTGCATGTGGTGTTTGAGTCATCTCTATAAGTCTTTGATGATCAGTGAATGATCCTTTATGTGTGATGATGTTTATTTTGAAATATTCATTGATTTGGTATTATATTTGGGATCAATTGGTATTATTGTGTGTGATAAATTTGGGTTTGATATGTTTTTGGCATTGGGAATGACCATTGGACTGCTTAGAATGGACTAGAATGACATAATTCTACATAATCAAATTTTACAGAATTATGCAAACTCGTTGAGTGAAAATATGCTTGCTCAGCAAATCCAAATTCAGAGAGTTTACTGACTTTGTAGTCGTTGAGCGAGAATTTATTCGTTGAGCGAATCCAAAGTTAGGGAGCTTAGTAACTTTGTAGTCGCTGAGCGATAATACACTCGCTAAGCTAGAATACACTCACTAAGTGAATTCTAGAGGAATCTACATGTGTGAGTTCCAATGATTTATTCATGAGCAAGTGAACATTTGTGCACTTTTCGCCTAGTGAATGGATGATCTCGTTGAGCGAATACATTAGAATTTAGTAGTCATTTTTTATGCTAAATTTTGATATGTTGCGGTAACTATGCATTACTACTTATGAAATGATTGGTTTGTAACATGAACAAAGGTATGCTTTGAACGATTGTAGGGTATTTCCCGAGGAGGAGTCCCATTGGTAATGTGTTTCACTAGGGTGTGCCTTGACAATCAATATTGTTCCATTTTGTGAAGCTATTCTGAACTCTACTAGCTTTTCATACTTATGTAGATGAGTATGGTTAGGTGGTGAGAGTAGCTGGAGGGGTTCCATTTTTCGTATGACCGCAAAAGGGATTTACCTTGTGTGTGGTAGCTCGGTAGAGCAAGTTATATCATTACAAGTGCATGGCTTCACTAGTTTGACACAAGTGCACGTATCCAGATAATATTGAGTTTAGAAGAGTTTATTCATAATATGACATGTGTGGTTGTGCTATATATTTTGAATTTGGCATATGTATATTGACTACTAAATAAAACATTAGATATTTTTATAAAGCAAAACAAATAGTTATGAGAGTATAAAATATTAATATAGTTATGAAAAAAACTATGAAAATATAATATAGACAATCTAAACCAAGAACAACTTAGAGTTTTACAAAAAGAAACTAGTTATATACAGCTTCTAAGACTCCCCACTACTCAATAGTCTCACATCTATCCATCAAAGGGGCATCCTCACACACGTCCTCCTTTGTTCACACCAATTGGTGATTATTGCAAAAGAAAAACAAACAAAACCAAACAACACAACCACAAAACAGGGTAAGCTAGTGTTTCAAGAAATATATATATATATATATATATATATATATAACTCATGTCAAAAACATACAAACACGGTACAAATCATATCATTGTCTACATTTACGTAAGTAGTTGACATTAAACTCAATTATCCAGATACATGTCCTTGATATAGAATTCACTGGAAGTGTGCACTTGTGATAGTTCCTAGACTATGCAGAGTCTAGCCTCAAGGTGTTATCATCCAACCACTCATAAGGTTAATCTCGTTAATGCTTAGATTCTGAATAGGTCCCAAGACTAGGATCTCTTATTACTCTCACCACATAACTCACTTTACTTTATTTGAATGTGAATGATTAGGATACACTCCTTACTAACATGTCCTATATCAAGACATACACTAACAATACCATTACCAAGAATTTCCCTTGAAACTCTTTAAACATCACAACTTCACATGCTCACACATCATACCATACCAATTATCATTTTACATACTCATAGAAAAATTTTCACCTTACATTATAATAATAAAAGTCATATAATATGCGCAATACTAATTACAAATCATTCAAAAATAGCTAAATAGGAAAGCAGGAAAAATAAGGCATTTGACACTCAATGCTAGTGCTCAACACCATTTGCCTAGTAAAAATTGGCGCTCAGCGCCACCATGCCACCGCTCAGCACCCTGGAGCCAAAATGCTCCCAAATCTATAGAGGTTATTGGCACTCAACGCTACCTGGCCAACGCTCAACACATATCAATTTGTAAAAGTTGGAGCTCAACAGTACCATTATAAGGCTCAACACTATATAAGAAAATTAGAATTTTTGTGTTATGAAAAAGGGAAATTTGACATGTCCAATTGATCAATTTGGTATTCCTCTTTTAGTACTTTAAGTTAAAACATTTTTCCATAAGATAAAGCTTGTACCAAGTTGCTCAATTGTTCATATTTCAATTTTCTCATTCACAAACACTTCACATACAATTATGATTCCAATCATACAAAATCACAACAACCATACACACCATACCAAATTCACCAAACACAACCAAATTTCATCCCCAAACACAAGAGAGTAGCAACATAAAAAACATCAATTTGATAAAGACTTACAATACACAAATTAAGAGTAGTTTCCCTAACCTTAAACCATTTTTCAACTCACCTCACAAGATGCTCTATCTACACATAGAAACATCATAAACATGATCAGACCATACCATTATGATCATTGGTCATCAAGGATTTAAGAGGAAGACCAAAATTTCACATGCAACCAAGATAATGTAACATGCAAGCTAGATCAACAAAGAAGACAAGAAAAAGTGAAAATATTTCTTACACCAAACTAAGAAATTGATTGATTGGACTTTAAGATCTCGCCGCTAGGATTGCATATGTGGTTTTTGATCTTCAAACAAATGATCACATGATTAGATAGTTTAAAGAGAGGGGAACGAACTCTTAGAAAAAGTTTTTAGAGAGATGAAATATTTTTAAGTAATGAGATCCCTTTATGAAATTTCTATTTATAGTTAAGAGTTTTATTATGGTCTCATTATTTTAAAATACTATCATTCCTAAAATATCATTTTCTAGGTTCTCACATCTAGGAGACTTGTTATGCAAAAGAATTGAAAATAACTTCTAAATGGGCTAATATGCTTGATAAAAGGTAAAATTCTAATGCTAAAGAAAATGATGAACTGGTTCAAACTACGAGGAAACCTGGTAGGAGTAAACTAAACAAAATTAATACTAAATTTTTCAAAGCTAAAACTTTTAAAAATTAAAGGCCTTTTATGTAATATGGAAGGATTGACTAATGATAAATTTTTTGATGTGCCAAAGAATTTTTCGTTTTCATGGTATATGAAGTTCAAATTATGGACTAAGCTCGTGACAAAGCTCTCAAAGGCCATATCATTTTGTGCTGATATCTTACCTACAATTGCTCGTGATTTTGTTGCCATCTTGGGAGGTCCACACCTATGATACTTAGTGCTAATAGGCAGAAGAGACACCTCAACTACAAGCAACGATGCTGCAAACATCAACCTTTCTGAAAGGTTTTGCTAGTTAGGTGGTTAATTTTTACTTGGATAGCCACTGCCTATCATTTGCCAAGGTTATAACTATGCCTCTGAACTAGTAATGATTTATGGGCTTGTAGAAGATGTTTGTCCTTTGTTGCAATAACTTATGTTTGTTTCAGTGACTATCCTATTTTGTATGACCATGTTGTCACGCTTCTCTATCTCTCTCAACTAGTTGTGTATTTTTTGTAAAAGGGTTAGAGCACCCCTTAAGTGCTCTCTGTAATGCCCCATTTAAATAATAACCTTAATTTAAATGAAATGTCACACAGATAGAATGAGAAACAGAGCCATGGAGTATAACGTTACTCCTTACTAACATCCAAAGAAATCTAGGAAAAGATTTAAGGCAACCAAGATGCCAGATACAAAGTGAAGTAAGAGATTGACAGTAAATCAAATAAATCACAAGATAAGACAATACATGGGCCTTAGCCCTAAATGAAAGTTGTAATCCAACCTAGGGAGGCTACACAACAGAATCATCGTTTCCCTGTTGACCACGGGTAGTTCTCGCATCTGCTCACATCAATAAATTGATGATCATCGCAAAGAGAGAAAACCACACCAGACAAAACATACAACAAACAGAAGAGTAATTTAGAGTAGAAAACAATTTATCATACAATTACATACTATTTCACAGTCCAAGATGAATATGCCAACCAAACATGTTATGACTTTTCAAACAATACACTAAGACTCAAACATGACTCATCTGAATACATATAATTAGTCGGATTCAGCGGATGCTTGCACTTGTGGTGGATCTCCCTACTTTACCGAGCTAAATGTTACAGTGTCTCATCCCCCACACACAAGGTTAGTCCTTGATGGGTTTCAAGCCTCCTACTACTCTCACCACTAGAGTCAGTACGCTCTATGTGAGACCAACTAACTCTTTAGAGTGTTAGGATGCAACCTTACCTTGAATCCTTACTAAATTATATAGATGGGCCATCACCATGAACTCCCACTAACAGGGTAATAAAATCATACAATAAATCACCAATCAAAGACATGAGAAAGAACATACACTAAACAAACACTTGCGTCAGTCTCGCTCAAGCCAGGAACCCTCGCTCAGGCGAAAGGGTTCTTTCGCTCAAGCGACAGGCCCTCGCTTAGGCGAGACTGCAACGACGTGCCAATGTCCCCACGCGTTCTCGCTTAGGCCAACAGTGAGCGAGGCCACCCCTCGCCCAAAGGTGAGGTTTCTCACCTGGGCTAAGACTGCAGCAACGTGCCAAGGTCCCCACGCGTTCTCGCTTAGGCGAGCCCCTCTCGCTTGAGCGAGACGTCACCTCGCTCAAATGAGAGCTTTCTGCCTGAGCGAGAGCTCGAGTGTGAACCTGGCCTGTTTCTGCAACTCTCGCTTGGGCGAGACAGGCTCGCTTGGGCGAGAGCATCAGTTTCTCGTTACTGTTTCCCTACAACAGCCACCCATACGAATCCAAACTAGCATACCAAGGCATTCCATGCATTCACAATATCACACCAACCATAGAATCGTAAAATAATAGCAGGACAAACAAGAAATCGAAATACACGAGTAAGCCTTAGCTTGCCTTACTTGAAAATAGCTAGAAAATGCCTCGACTCTAAACAGTAGAACACGACAACTCTAAGAACGAACTTGTGAACTAGAAAAGATAGCAGAACAACTTTAGAAAATGAGCTTACTACGAAACCCTACTGTAAATACGAAAATATGCCCAAACAGGAGAAGTATGAGCTGGAGAATGACTTACGTGAAGCAAGAAAAAGAGGTTGAGCTTGCTTGACCAAGGTGATACCAAACCCTAGTAGAGAAACGACTGCAACTCTAAGGAAAAGGGGAGACTGTTTTCTGAAAGTGAGAAGAAGGATTAGGGTTAAGGTAGTTTAGGGTCCTTGGTTCCCTTTGGGCCAGCCCTAAGTCCAACTGATTTGAGACAACCCTTTAAAATTTAAGGTAGAATAAAATAATGGGCCTTACACTCTCCTACAATTTATTTGTTCTTTATCGATAAAAAAATGGACTAATTTTCGTGAAGAAAATCAGAATTTTTTTTATATTATGTATTTTTTTTTTGATTATGTGTATAATGCAAGTTTATCATGAACTTGGTGTGATTTCTTATATTTTTCTTTTTTTTAATAAAATCTTATTTTTTTAATAAAATCTTCATGTAATACTAACATGAATTTATTTGGATATAAAATGAAAGAAATTCAACTTTATAATTGAACTTAATTGTAATTTACAATAGAAAAATGGACAACAAAACATTTAATTTGGTTCAATGATAAATCTTACAAAAGTGTATAACCTGATTCAATGCAGTCTATATCACTAATATAGTGCCAATCACCCATTCAACAAATTGATTTGAAAATCTCCCAACTTTATCACAATAATGAGAAATTTCAATTATATGGTCTCCGTAATTACAACTCTTCATATACTAGAAAAACATATTCTACCATAACTATTAGATCACACATTCTTTAGTTTTGTCTTTTCACTCGATTACACATTATAAACATCAATAATGGTGAAAATTGTTCCTGCTAATTAATTTAAAATAAAGATTTACCAAAAAAGTGAGATTTTGTAAAGTGAGTGAAAAATAAATTTATTTTGTTAAAGTTGATTTTTCAAAAAATAAGTCAAATATATATATATATATATATATATATATATATATATATATATATATATATATAAGCAGGTAAAAAGTTTGTACTTTTTCCTGACCTCAATGAGGGGCATCTCCCCTCTTTTCTCTTCTCTTTCATGTTTCAATAATAAATTGTTTTAGATAAACATAGTATAAGTATAAAATATCGTACTCTAATTAGATCACAAATTTTAGAGTAGTATCTTACTTAGATTTGTTACTTATGTGAATCTTAGTATGCTCATTAAAAATTAAATATGTGTATGATAAAAATATATTAATACTAATGTAATACTTTAAAAAAAGTAATTGAACGCAATTTAACCTCTTAACATACAAAATTTGAAAAACATTATTGTGAAATCTATGCGAGTAGAAAGATAAGATCATGGTGGCGTTATCATGCATATTATCTAAGAATAATGTTATAGAACAGCACTTAATATGAATAAGATGTCATTATTCGTGTGTGATGTGAATATGTTGCTACTTTTAAAATTATTAGAACGGAGTGTGATGGGAGAGTGAAGGAATAAAATATTTGGTTGAGAAAAGAACGTTAAATTAAAGGAACTAAAATAGCATTAAAAGGAAATTAGGTAAAGGATGGTAGATAATTTAGAAATAAGTAAGAAGCATTGAGTTAAAGAAAAGAAGAAAGAGGATGTTGGTTAGTTAGTAATTTGGGTTGTTTTGATGGGGGAAAAGGACAAGCATGGAAAAACGCAGACAAACGATGTTGTTCGGAAAAGAAAGAAAAAGGAGGCCCCTTGAGATGCCATGTACAACAGTAACACTCAACCCAGAGAGAAAAAAAAAAAGAGGTTGGGTTGGGAGAAGAAGTAAATTGTGGCCATGAGATTAGACGATAGAATGTTGTTTCTTTTAAGCTAAGCAATAAAGTGAAAGAGTGAAAGAGTGAGAGAGTGAGAAAGAGAAAGAGAGAGAGAGGGTGTCCCTTTCGAAAGGTGTGGTGGGATGATGTAAAGGAGTAGTCTTGGAAAGGGTAGAAATGTAAGGAAGGGTTTGAAGATGTGAGTAGGAAGTAAAAATGGTGAATATAAAATAAAAAAAAAGAAGGGTGAAGGGTGAAGGGTGAAAAGTGGAAGAAAGAGGGAGGAAGAGAGGGAGTGAATGAGTTTTGGATGGGTTGGTGGGTGGTGGTGTCATGGTATGTGTAATGTAGTACAACAACAAATACATCTTTAACATTCATTCTGAAATCTCACCATAACACTCTCCTCGCCCCCACAACACTCATTCACTTCACTTCTCTTCTCTTCTGGAATGGAACTCGAAATATTGAATGGCACGCCTCCACTCTCCACCTTTCACTAGCCAAACCCGCTATCCTCTGTTAAACCAAACAACCCAACAACAAACAAAAAAACTGTCTGACTCTGGATCCTCAAACCAATCATCATCGTCACACAAACACAACAACCACGGAAGAGCATCAACAACGGGGTTACTTTCGACCACAGCAACGGAAACGGGCTTTTGCGGCTTCCCTGGAGCATGCAGGAACGACGTCGTGGAGGCAGGGGATGGTGAGAGGAGGAGGCGGAGGAGGAGGAGGAGGAGGGGAGATAGTGGAAGTTGAAGGAGGACACATTGTGCGGTCCACGGGGCGGAAGGATCGTCACAGCAAAGTCTGCACCGCCAAAGGGCCGCGTGACCGCCGGGTGAGGCTATCGGCCCACACCGCAATTCAATTCTACGACGTGCAGGATCGGTTGGGCTACGACCGCCCCAGTAAGGCCGTCGACTGGCTCATCAACAAAGCCAAGGCCGCCATAGACCAACTCGCGCATCTCCCTCCCTGGAAACCCACCCTCCCGACACCAAACCACCTAAACGACGACGAATCAGACAAAACAAACCCTAATAACCCAAACTCAACCACAAACCCTGATGCTGAAATTCTGAACCAGTTCAACGAGAATCTCGAGAACGATGGTGGAGGAGGAGGAGGAGGAGGAGGAGGTTCGAGTTATCTTCCGTTGGATAACGACGCGATAAGATCATTCTTCCCCACAACGACGTCGCCGTTGATTCAGTTCCAGAGCTACCCACCGGATTTGCTTTCGAGGACGAGCAGCCAGGATTTGCGTCTCTCGCTTCAGTCCTTGCAGGACCCGATTATGCTCCACCATAACCAAAACGAGCACGTGCTTTTCGCTGGAGCCGGGTTTGATAACATGGGAGCGTGGAACAACAGTGGGAATGCTACTAATGATACTCATGGTGCTGGAGGTGGGGGAGGGTTTGTGCTCAACGCTCCCTCGCCTTTGCCGGGGCCGGCAACGGTGGCGTCGCCGGCGATGGTTTTTGGCTATGGTAATGGGAATGGTCAAGGCCAGTATTTTTCTCAGAGGGGACCCCTTCAGTCCAGTAACACCCCGTCCGTTCGTGCGTGGATTGACGCGCCGTCGTTCGTGGCCGCCGCCGATCATTATCATCGGCATCACTATTTGTCACCGGCGGCGGCTGCGGCGGCGTTGGTGTATCAGTCATCTCCTTCTTCGGCATTTGCGCCCGGGGGCTTCTCGGGATTCCGCGTGCCGGCACGAATTCAGGGTGAGGAGGAGCACGACGGCGTGTCCGATAAGCCGTCCTCTGCTTCCTCCGATTCTCGCCGCTGAACCGCCGATGCCGACTTCGTTCCTCCGGTTGCTGACTCCGAAACCCTACTTGTGTGGTCTATTTCTGCAGCGAGGAGGCGAGGGATTCGGATTCGGAATGAATGATTCGGTTCAGTGGAGTATGCTTGTGGAATGAAGAAAATCTGGGGTTGAATTTCCAGGTTTTTGAATTCTCCAGATTGTTATGTTATTCTTTTTATCATCATCATCATTATGTATGTCATGTTTCGTTAGGAAGACTCTTAGGGTTGGGTATTGTTGTGTGTTGGATTGAATGTTTGATGTTTTGTTGCAATTTGTAGTGGCCGTGTTTGTACTTGGATATCTAGTTTCTTAGTTTTGGTTTGAAAACGTGCACGTAGCTATTACTACTGTTACTTATTGACTACCTAGTTGGCTCCATTTTTCTTTATTTCCAACTTAGTGCAGAGGCAGTCTGAAGATGAGACTTTATCTCCATTGCAAAACAGGGCAAATTCCAAATAAGCCAACGTATGGATAATTACTAGTGTGTGCTAAAACTTTGAGTCGGTTGTTAGTGTCTTGTTTCGATAGAAGGAAAGAGACGGGCATTTTGTTATCGTTTGCAAAATGCCCGATTCGCCAATGGGTTGGTTCTCTTTGCTGTGATAGAAATGAGTGTGTTGTTACCTTTTTACTGCTTTCTTGTGCGACCGTCCATCCTTCTCTGTAGCTTCCTCATACTGCCAAAAGAATTAAAAGACGATTCATTCTACTGTTTTATTATATCAATGATCTATCTCTTTCGTGCTTGAATTTTGGGAGCATTTGGCTGATAAGTCGTTGTCTATGAACAGTAGAAACTGTTTTACAAAAGAAAGGAGTTGCGTGTGAGTTGATTCCCAGCTTGTTAAAAGGGCAATTTTCCTAAATTCAGTATGGTTTTCTGCTTTTCCTTTCCTATGTCTTATTTTTGTTCCTCTTTCGCCTGTTTAACGATGTGATAATTCGTGATAGTGACTCAAGGGTTGATTGTGTGGTGTAAAAAGGAAGGGAAACAACTCAATTCATCTTGATGTCGGCTTACCCACTTACTCACCTAATGCTCAAGTATTCTCCAAAAGGAAGCTCCAGCTTCTGGCACAGTGGTTTAGTTTTGCCATTGGATTTGGAATCAAAATACCGTTTGTATTTTCTTATCAACTTCTCAGCCTTGATGCAGTGGTTGGGGAATCAATCTGTACGTCGTAGTCCATACATACTCCATAACCAATGGGCTGTGTAGATAGATCCTAGTAGGTGTAGAACAAGTGGAAGATGTGTATAGAGATGAGCACAAGGAAGCTCAATTATGGGAGAATTCACTGGTCAGTGCCACCAAAGTGTAGTTCTTGTCCGTCTGTTCTTGGTCCCCTACCCCGTGAAACTCAGTGCCTTAAAAAAACATTTTCTAGTATCCAGCTGGAAATTTTGTTTGTCAAGGGGATAATGCAACCAGGAAACAGAAAAACCATTGGCCTCTATTGAGATCGTAGTAAATTGTTTTTGGTTGTTGGTGCTGCTAGTCGGTTGATAAATAACATTACTCCAAAAAGTTGAATTCGTCATTAAGCAGCACACAACTCTGGGCTACCCTATATGCAAAATGTGGCAATAATTAATGACGGTTTAACCGTAAAGAGGCCGACCATCCACTGTCACATTTTGTCTATTTGAAATCATTCACCTCAGGAGGATATTTCATTTAATTTCCCTGCTTCTTTGCAGTTCCAATATGTAAAACCATAAATGTACTCGTGGTAAAGATTTTAATCACTGCCCCTTAAATGAAAGGGGTGATAATACCATTCTCAAGTTTCAACCAAAACTAGGGAATTCACATTCATAGTCGTATACACCATGCCAAAGCAGATAAGTGAAGTTCCTAGTGTAAATAGTACACACCAAATGGTAGATTCTCGCCAAGCCAAATATGGAAAAAAAATCCCCAAAAGAACAAGAAGAAACCATAAACCTTCAAATTAGTATGGGCTATTTGGTAACGATGTTCTTTGACAGCCCTGAAGTACTGTTTTCCTTTCCTTTTCCGGTTTCCTTCCCGTTTGACAGGGAAGGTTTAGCCAAGGCTGCTTTGCTTTCACTGTAGTTCATCTTGTTGAATTTTATTTTTTGATCATGGCCATTAGCTTTCTTTGTGTTGGAGGGCTGAACTCTAACCTGTACTTCCCAAGGACGTGCTGCCACCCAACGCTCGGTCCAGCTCCAACCCCAACTTTCTTTACCAAGACTATAAGAAGCCTGACCAAAATACTGGCTACAGTTTGGCCTCCACTGCAATGTCACGTTCACATAAGAACTCAAATTTTTATTTTCTTTCGTATGAAGCGAGCAAAACAAGTTTTGTACCTGATGGGAAAAGGCATATGCCATGGCTCTCTCTCGTTTAATTGCTGCTTCCTCTCGCTGATGTAACCTGCAAATTATCTCTTCCATGGTTTCAGAACCACTGCACCACTCCACCTGACATCAAAAGGCATGTTTTATTAATATTCAAAGATACCCAAATTGACCCTTATAATGATAATAGTAACACTTGGACAACAATTGGAATCAAGTAGTAATCACAGGCTACGCTACCTCAAGCTCCTGAATCTTAGCCTCAAGTTTTAACTGGTTTTCCAGTTTCTTTTTCTTAATCCTGGCTTCTGTTATCATACAGATTCTTCGAGCTCTAATTTGTTCTTGTATTCTGCTCCATGAATGTATATAGTTCAGTGCGGTTGCTGTTTGCTCTCTGGCTAGGTGATCTTGAATTAAAGCTTCGAATTTCACTGCTCCCCTTAGATGATGTAATGTTCTTCTTGCCTGCATGGGTATAGAGGGTAGGGAGGAAGTTATCTATTTTCACTATGTCAGCGTGATAATTTGCTTAAGATTTGAGAAATATCAAATCAATATCTCTCTAAATAGTTGTATAAGCATTATTTGTTGTTAAGCAACTGGGTATAAATAACAGATGAAAGAAAACAAGAGTCCTCGTCACGCCAATAGTTGACTCAGAAGTAAATGGGTTTCCAAGTACTGTTGTAAAAGGCTGCAAAAGAGTAGCAGATAATGCCATCATATCCCAAGGACCCCTTCCGGTTCCGGAGCAGAGGATCATTTGATTCTTTTCAGCAGTAAAAAATGAGAAGGAGAAGAAACGAAAAAGACAAGAGTAATATACAAAATCAGTTATGAAGTTATATACAAAATAAATTATATTGTGCAGAAATATGAACATAGCAATACCATGTCATTAAGTTTAAATATTTCCACTTTCAGTTTTTTTAAGAAAGACATCACAAATTTTATCGATAACATTTGATGCTGTTGGTGAATCAAAATTGCACCACACATCACATTGGTAAGTTTAGAAGGCACCACTTAAAAGAAGCAAAATCTTCTAACCTTGGAAACTTCGTTTATCATCAAGGAGATTGAAAACAGATAATTGTAAAGCAACGCAATGTCTGAACACTTGGATATCAGTGAGATACATTATGAATTTTAGACTTTTTGTTTTCAGTTAATTGCTTTATTTAGCAAAACATGTGATGAACATGTAACGGAATAAGGACGACACAGATATTGTACCATAAATGAACGGAATGCATTTTGAATCCTAGTAGCTGCCACATCGTCCATCAATCTTGATGGAACTGTCCGATCCATAATCAAACTTTCATTGGGAATGCCACTTGACTCTTCACGACTACTTTGCTTTATGTTTGAACATTCATCTGAAGTTTCATCAGTAGACTGTACCTATTCAGAAAATGACGAGAGAACAAACACCGGCAGTGGGTTGTATCAAATGATCAGCTTTGAATTTCTCCTCAACTATAACGATTTTCTTAATTATATAGTTTACTTACAAAGCCAATGAAATGGTACAAGTCAAAGGGAATAAGTAAAACTAAAAAATATTCAAATCTTCCCAAGTAATGTTAATGCTGAAAGAATATCTAACGAGAAGCAGAGTAATGTTCTCTAAACTGTCAAAATGTTATCAAACTTGAAATGCAAGGATCGAAAAGAAGAACAATAGATATAACATCATTAATGTTGTGCTCAAATACTTAGGGGTCAAATTCTTGTTTTTTTCTTTATATATATATATATATATATATATATATATATATATATATATATATATATATATATATATATATATATATA
>Ga0209589_1008005_pt1 | contig 16684 bp, 8 predicted proteins | sample CowpeawhiteBW_FD_187525 | JGI IMG/M metagenome (GOLD analysis project Ga0209589, IMG submission 187525) | Root nodule microbial communities of legume samples collected from California USA - Cow pea white BW (SPAdes) (version 2) | ecosystem: Host-associated > Plants > Roots > Nodule | place: USA...
CTGGTTCTGTTTATTTATTTTATTTTATTTATCTCCAGTTACGCACTGGTCCTATTTATTTAGTTTATTTTATTTATCTCCAGTTACGCACTGGTCCTATTTATTTATTTAATTTAATTTAATTTATCTCCAGTTATGCATTGGTCCTGTTTATTTATTTTATTTTCTATACCCATTACTAATAACACATGGAAAATATCATTCATGAAACCCTCCTAAAAAAAATTGATTTCCACTCTTAATGGTAACACAATCTCTGTTATTGGAAAAGGATCCTTATCTCTTACTAATAATTTGACTTTGGATTAGGTTTTAGTTGTTCCATCTCTAGAATATAACCTTTTGTCTATTTCTCAAATCACTAAAGCTTTAAATTGTGTTGTTATTTTTTAGCCTAATTTTTGTGTGTTTAAGGACATTTAGATCAAACAGACTATTGGTTATAGTGTTAAACAAGGTAGATTATATTACTTGGACTTGTTGTCAAAAGATTCTGGGAAGTTAAAAGGTGCTTTGACAATGAAGAGTTCTACCAAGAAAAAAGAGGAAATTGAAATGTGGCTATGGCATCGTCGCTTGGGACATGCTTCACTTAGTTACTTAAAAAGATTATTTCCTTCATAATTTTCAAAGGTTGATGTTTCTATTTTTTATTGTGATGTATGTGAACAAGCAAAAAGTCACTATGTTCCTTTTTCACTTAGTTTGAACAAAAGTCTTGTTCCTTTTATGCTTGTACACTCAGATGTTTGGGGTCCTTCTAAGATTTCTACTTTAAAAGGTTCATGTCGGTTTTTTACTTTCATAGATAACTGCACAATGATGACTTGTTTATGGTTAATGAAATCTAAAGGACAAGTGGACTTGATATTTAAAAAGTTTCATAAAATGATTCAAACCCAATACAATGCAAAAAGTTCAAGTTCTTCGTAGTGACAATGGCGGTGAATTCTAAAGTCTAGAATTCAAGAGATACTTAGATGAACATGGGATTATTCATCAAACTACTTCTCCTAACTCCAAAACAAAATGGTGTTGTAGAGCGAAAAAAATTGACACTTATTGGAATGCATCTACATGGAGAATTATTTGAAGAAGTTTATATGCAACTTCTACCATGTTGTACAGTTCCAAAGAAGTATAGTCAACAAGTGTGCAAATTAAAGAAATCGTTGTATGGGTTGAAGCAATCTCCAAGGCATGGTTTGGAAGATTTTCAAAAGCAATGATTGTTGTTGGCTATCATCAAAGCAATTCAAATCACACTTTATTTTTAAAGAAACATCATGGTAAGATCACTTCTCTTATCATATATGTAGATGATTTGATGGTTACTGGAAATGATCCTGAGGAAAGGAAAACTCTACAAAGCTATTTATTTGGTAAATTTGAAATTAAAGATCTTAGTCTTCTAAAATATTTTCTTGGGATATAAATTTCCAGATAAAAAACAAAATTATTTCTCTCCCAAAGAAAATATATTCTAGATTTTTTACGAGAAATAGGCATGGAAGGATGTCATCCAGCTACAAAGGGAGATATCAGAGGCTTGTAGGAAGATTAATGTACTTAGCTCATACCAAACCAAATCTTACTTATGCATTAAGTGTTGTAAGTCAGTACATGAATAACCCAGGAGAAAAACATATGAATGTTGTCATGCACATCTTAAGGTATTTGAAATCTGCACCTAGAAGGGGTATTCTGTTCACTAAAGACACTCATTATCAAGACATAAAAGTATATATAGATGCAGATTATGCTGGATGAATAGATGATAGAAGGTCTACCTCAGGTTATTTCACCTTTGTAGGTGGAAATCTTGTTACGTGAAGGAGTAAAAAACTAAGTGTAGTTTCCCGCTTAAGTGCAGAAGCTGAATTTAGAGGCATGTCACATGGTATATGTGAAACATTATGGTTGAAGCTATTGTTGGAAGATTGGGGATACCCACCTAGGCAACCAATTAAGCTCTATTGTGACAATAAAGCTACTTGTGATATTGCACATAATCTAGTACAACATGATCGCACAAAGCATATTGAACTTGTCAGGTTTTTCATCAAGGAAATGTTGGATAAAAAGATTTTAGAGTTGCCTAAGATTAGAACAAAAGATCAATTGGCTGATATTCTCACTAAAGCAGTCTTAAAACCAATGTTTTCTAAGTTCTTAAGCATGTTGGGATTAATTGACATATATGCACCAAGTTGAAGAGGAGTGTTGAGATTTCTAATTTATTCACTATACTATAAATTACCAAATATAGATTGATTTGTTGCATCATATGGATTAGCTTCATTATAGAGATTGACTTAATTATAGAGACTAGGTCTTTATTTTTCAAAGATATATTTTTCTGTTACTCTCTCTTTCTTCTCTCTCTCTCTCTCTCTCTATATATATATATATATATATATATATATATATATATTTATTTTTGTAATCATGATGAAAGCTAATAAAACCATATTTTACCATAGTAAAAACATTATTGAGAAGTGGAATTGGATTAGATTTTGAGTTCAACATCAAACTTATTATCCAACTTATGAGACAATGAAATAAACTCATGAGAGAATGAAATCAATTGAATTAGATTAGGTTTGATCCAATCATATAAAAAAATAACCCTCTATCTAAATTTATTTAAATTAGATAATCAAATTATCCATTTTAATAAACATATCTAATAACATAAGAATTTTTAAAAAGTCTAATTTTCTAACCGTGAAGAATTCTTTTTTTTTTAATATTGCTCACATATAAAGTTGTATGGTCTTAATAACAAAAAAATATACTATTTATTTTCAAACTTAAACTTATTAGTTTATTTCTAATTGGTTTATCATTTTCATTTCATAAAAATAATGGCACATATGAAGTATACTTGTAAGTCAACTTCCTCAAGTTCAATATGTAGAAACTTGTGCTTGATAGAGAATGTTGTCATGGTGTCATCACTTTGATTTTCAGTGTAATAAGAAAGGTTTGAAAAAAAGGAACAAAATCAATTTCTATATGGTTTTTGGATTGAAAATCATAATCTAAAGTTTCGTGTTACCGGCGGTTAGCTTTTGCTTACAAACTTCATTTTCAAATAAAAATTTGTTTGAAAAAAAAAAGGTGTTAAAATGATTTTAAAATGAATTTGAAATCATATTAGGTTTTGTTTTTTCAAAATTATTATTTAAATTTTTTTCTATGTTTATATTAACTTTCTTTTTTGTTTGTAGTGGTTAACCTTTCTTCTTCTCAGTCATATGACCTACTTGTAAGAATTTGATTATTCCTACCCAACAACTAAAAACATACGTAAAATTTATTGAAGAATTATTGTTATTAATAATTATTTTTATAGGAAATAAAGTTAACATATACTACTGAAAACCAAAATAAGTTAAACTAAAAATTAGTTTGGCTTTTAAAAAAATCTAAAACATGTAACAAAAGTCCACTTCAAATGGGTTTAAAGTATTTGTTGTCTCAATTAAGGAGTCAACCACAAGTCATTAATATATTAAAGCTAAGGTTGAGTTGTTCGAGTTTAATTGGTGGTCGAAAGAATATGTGGTTAGACTTTACCTATCTTACCTCCAATTGAGTCACATTAATTAAGTTAAGGTAAAATATTGAAATATTGGTGAATCATATTGGCGGACAAAAATGTTTCTTTTTACGTTGATAGAAAATTTTGGCAATTAATTAACAATAAGGAAGGTTAATTTCAACAAGTTTGATCCATAAATAAGTCTTTTAATAAGAGAATTAAGTCAAGTCAAATAGTTTAAACGTTGTTTAATTATATATATAACACAATTATTATCCATATTGATGAATATGAATAGTTTGTAAAAGTTCTTTTATACCAACAATTTTATGTTTATTTTTATAGTTAACTACAATGTTTTAAAGGGTATTTTAACAGGATTTATTGAAAAAAATTAGAGAAATTTAAAATGATATGGTAGACAAATTCACATAGGACATCATACCACTCTAACTTGATAAGTCTTTTATTTCTTATAAGTTATTTAATATTATCATATTTATTGAATGAAAGACTTAGACTCAGACTTGAATTTTCAACATCCATTTCTCATAAAAATCGACTTATAAAGTGATGATAACACCCTTTTATATATTGTAAATTGATCTTGTTTCGAAATAATATGAAATACTCAACATATCACTTCATGTCGTGACATATATAGGTTATGATATTATATTAAAAAGTAAATTCAAATTCAATTCACCTTTACAAAATTAATTTAATTATGATAAAAATTATATATACTTATAAATATTAAAATGATCTTATATTAAATCTACTTGTTATTTCTAATATTTTCTATCTTTGATAATTTAGTAACGATAACTTTCTAATAACATTTGATACATGTATTATTGAACTTATATGATGATATTTCTTTACTTACTTTTCATTAAATATGTCATGGTATATCTAATCTCATTTTAATCACCTTTTATTCAATGTTATATATTGTTCAAAGTTCTACTTTGTTGGTATACTTAAAAAATGTTATATATAAAACCACCTTAAACTTGTTCTGACTCAAAATTTATACTAATATCATACCAATTCTAACAACTTCTTAACATGCCAACTTTAACCATAAATATCATATTTTAAATATATTTATTTGAATCCTTCTTAAATATCTCAATATTTTTAGACATAACATCTCTCCTTGAAATTTGTTTATCTATTATATTTAAATTTTACCTTAAATATGCTTTTAAATTAGCTTGGTACTTATTTGAAAATTAGAATTTGTTCTAATTGTATTAAGACTCGATAATTTTAAATCTCTCTTGACAAAGATGCCTGTTTGGCAAAAGGAGGAAATGATAGTGTAATAATAATAGTAATTGGTGTTGGTTATTGAAAGGGGAAAAAAAGTCTCCATGTGTTGGAAAAGGAACGAGGGCTTCTCCTTGCACCCCAATGCTTTCTTCTGTATCCTAAAACCTTCTTTAATTCCTAGTTTGCCCTGTAGAGTAAAAGTAAGAAGTAAATTTTCTCTCTTCTACTATTGAATGCAGTAGGTCCACCAGATGCACCCCCAAATTGACCTAGGTTTTGTACAGTAGCTTCCAATCCCTTTTCTCTCCACATCCGTGTTTTCTCTTTTCTCTCCACATCAACACCCCATTGCAGCCTCAAGCCATTGTAGCCTCTAGCTCTAGATCGCAGCGGTTGGCATTTTTTGTTGCCATTTGCTAGTCTACATTTGCGTGAAGTCCTTTCCAGTTAAGTAATTCTTAACTTATTTACCTGATTTTTTTATCTTTTTCAATGTTTAAATTTGTAAATACATATTGAAACAAAAGTTGGTTTCACTGGTTGGACTTTAATTTTTACTACTGAATTTGTGTTTAAAGAAGTAGCGAAAGTGGACATCCAATAGAGTTGCGAATGTCGACATCGATTTTAGTAAAATTTTGTTCAGTATGTTACATATGTGGAATGAATTGGGCCTTTAAGGATGTCGACATCGAGTAGAGGAACCCTAAACACTCCACATACAATCCATAACACCAAATATGCTTATCCAGTCATAATCACTTGATTGAATCAGAGTCCAACACAATCATAGATATCATGAATTCATACACCATTGATAATGTCCATTTTTAGCTCTTTTTGTGTGTTTATTGTCATGAATAAATAAAATCTTTCCTAACTTTTATCTTGTTATATCCTCAAGTTTAGTGTGTTTTGTTTTGTTTTGTGTTTTAATTGTTTTATGCTTATTTTTCCTCTAATTAAATAAGTTAATAAGAAACATTTGTGGTGGAGGAAAACAAGTAAGAACACAAGGGAGCATGATTCGACAAGAAAATATTGATTTTGAAGTAAATACTTGTGTCGGACGCCACTGGAATCACGCCTAGTGCTTCAAATACATAATGCTGTCAAACTGCCCAAGGTTGAGTGGTGAAAAACTGGGGCTGAGCGCCATTCAATTCGTAAAACCTGGCACTGAGTGCTGTTGAGACAAGGCCAAGCGTTGGCATCACTAACATGTAAAAAAATGGGGTTTTAATCTTGTTTCTCGCGAGGGTTTGGGCCATTCCTCATTTTTTATGATAAAGAAACACTTTTGGGTGCTTGAAGAGCCTCTTGGAGGTTGCTAGGAGTGTTGGGAATCTCTCCCACTCCTTCTTGGGTTTTCTCCTTCATTCGTGGTGGTTTTCCCCTTTTTTGGGGTTGGAAAAAAGATGGGTTGCAAATTGGAGATGGAGACGTGAATAGGAGGTACAATTGGAGCATGAAGAAGTTGCCAAGAACCTTAGGAGAAGGCTTGCATCTTCTCTTTGGTTTCCATTTCTTCCTTATCTCTTCAATTTTTAAAACCTAAGTTCTCAACGATTGAGAGCTAAACCTATTTGTTGAGATTAGATGTAATGAACTTTATTCTTGTGTATTATGTGATGTTAATCCATATGATTTTCCATTTCTATGTTAGTATTTGATTTCCATGCTTAATGCTTGCTTTGGTTTGGCCACCCATGCATGATTTGTGGTTCTTGAGGTGTTGGAAAAGGTCTTGTGAACCTAGAACTGAAATTGAATGCCTAATGGATCTTGTATCCAGGGATAGAACATGATTCATTAGTAATCTTAAGACTCTTGATCTTAATGCATGATTTCACTTGTTGAGGATTCAAGAAATTGGAACTTGATGAGTTATCATAAACTCAAAGTAATTAGGAATAGGATTTCAGTATTTTTGTGATTTGATTTTGACATGAAATTGAAATTGAGATATTTGTGAATGCATGAGAATAAAGTGAATGAAATCTAGTCTTGAAAATTGTATATAATCTATGTTAAATTTCTGTTGCACACCAACTGTTTGATGAAATACCAAAAAAAGTTTCTTTGAGTTTTTGTGAGCTTTGTTGTCTATTTGAGTTGTGAATTGTGAGATTTGTCATGTGTTGCACAAGTCCATGTGGAAAGAAAGATATATTTATTACTTGCTACGTGCAACCGGTGCACTTGTCGTTTTTCACCTAACAAGTGTTTGGCGTCGTTGTCGAGGACTTGTGTTCCAACACAAGACAATTAGAGCATTTGTGACACTTTTAGAATTTGTTGTTTGTTTCTTTCTTGTGTATTCCTTTATGTAGTTTGTCTATAGATATTTATGCTTTCCATTGGTTTGATTTGTGCTTAATGCTTGTCTTGGGGTACGCCTTAGAGCATGATGTAGTTGTTGGAATGTCCTAGGAATGGGATTTCAGCAGCCGAACTAATCAAATCAACCCAGATAATACAAGTCACTAGGGATGGAATTGTGTGTTTGTCCTCCACTATTATGGTTCTTAAGGCAAGTCTTGATGTATTCTTAGGTCAAGAGATTGGTTAAGGTGTATCGAGCTTAGATAGGCACAACAAGAGGAATTTGAGTGTTTTTACCTTAGAGAACAGAGAAAGTAGTATTCATCATCTTACGAGAGTACTAAGTGATCTTGTAACAAGAGGGATCTGAGTGAGGTTACTTGGGAAATCTGTTTTAATCATTTTGCATATTGGAATTGTTGTTTGGTTGGTGTGCTTGTATTTATGTTCTGCATTTTTCTTTTCTTGTTATTTTTATGTTTTCTCCTTTCAATTATCTTCCTTTGTTTTTATGTTTTTCAATTTTCAAATCTTGGCTTCTAAAATTATTGGGTTAACCTGTTTGTTGGAATAGCTTTTGTGCCTTGTGAGTGCTAGGTATTGATGATGATGAGGATGAAGACACAAGGAACAAAGAGATTTGAGCAGCAGGTGTACCCGTAAAAAAAGAGTTTGCTTTCTTTCCTTTTCTATTTTTATTTCTTGCTTTCAATAATCAAAAGTGTGACTTGGTTGGTCTGAAAAATATGAATGCATTGGTTTCAGGACTTTGAGTGAGTTTTGCATGACTTTGAGGAGAACCATTTGTGTTTGCTCATAAATTGATTTTGGATTACATTGAAAGTGTGTTGTGACCTTGTGAAAATCGATGCTTGTGGTTGTACTCATGTTTGTATGTTGAGCGGTGGAAAACTGGGGCTGAGCGCCATTCAATTCGTAAAACCTGGCGTTGAGTGCTGCTGAGACAAGGCTAAGCGACATCGTTGTTGACATGTCAAAAAATGGGTTTTTAATCTTATTTCTCGCGAGGGTTTGGGCCATTCCTCATTTTTTATGATAAAGAAACACTTTTGGGTGCTTGGAGAGCCTTTTGGAGGTTACTAGGAGTGTTGGGAATCTCTCCCACTCCTCCTTGGGTATTCTCCATTCATGATGGTTTTCCCTTGGAGAGGAAGATGGGTTGCGAATTGGAGATGGAGACGCGAATGGGAGGCACAATTGGAGCATGGAGCAGTTGCCAAGAACCTTGGGAGAGGGCTTGCATCTTCTCTTTGGTTTCCATTTCTTCCCTATCTCTTCAATTTGTAAAACCTAGGTTCTCCACCATGGAGAACTAAACCTATTTGTTGAAATTAGATGTAATGAACTTAATTCTTGTGTATTATGTGATGTTAATCCATATGCTTTTCAATTTCTATGTTAGTATTTGATTTTCATGCTTAATGCTTGCTTTGGTTTGGCCACACATGCATGATTTGTGGTTCTTGAGGTATTGGAAAATGTCTTGTGAACCTAGAACTGAAATTGAATGCCTAATGGAGCTTGTATCTAAGGATAAAACATGATTCATTAGTAATCTTAAGACTCTTGATCTTAATGCATGATTTCACTTGTTGAGGATTCAAGGAATTGGAACTTGATGAGTTATCATAGACTCAAAGTCAGTGGAATAGGATTTGTGTATTCTTGCTATTTGATTTTAACATGAAATTGGAATTGAGATATTTGTGAATGCATGAGAATAAAGTGAATGGAATCTAGTCTTGACAATTATATATAATCAATGTTAAATTTTTGTTGCACACCAACTGTTTGATAAAATACCAAAAAAAGTTTCTTTGTATTTTCTGAGATTTGTTGTCTATTTGAGTGAATTGTGAGATTTTTCATGCGTTGCACAAGTCCCTGTAGGGAGAACGATATATTTATTACTTGCTATGTGCGACCAATGCACTTGTCGTTTTTCACCTAACAACCATCACTTAAGGTTTCACAAGAATCTCTTACACATTTTATTTTACCAAATAAGCATGCCACATTGATTTCCAACTAACATACAACTTTCACATAAAAGCCAGTCCTCCAAACAGACATTGTTACAACACCATTGTCAAAATAAAACATCCGTTTTCTCCTCTTTTGAATCCAATTATCACATGGCCATCTCTAGGTACTCCCAGTGCATACATATATTTCCATCCCAACACCCTTTGCCCAAATAATCTATATTATTCACCCAAAATTCCAAATAAACCTCAGAACACCCAAAAGCGAAACAGAAACAGAGTGCACATCTACATTGATATGTCGACTGGTGACAATTCAAGTACTGCTAGGCAGTGCATACAATTCTAGGCACTTCCCAGATTTTCCTACACTTGTACAAACCCTAATTTCCCAATTCCTCGTTCCTATCATGCAATTTCCCAGAAAATTAGAGAATTATGGTTCTAGCCTTTTATACGGATTCCAATAAACTCCAACAACACATCATTATCACAATTTATCACATAAACTCATGATTCCCGAGTCTCAATCATAACACATTACCTCTAATTATGCAATGATTCATAGAATTCCCTCTATTGAAGCCCCTTCATAGATTCAATCACAAAGCAATTCATACAATAATGCAGGCCTCCCAATCATCACAACCATAAGAAACCATAAATTGGTAATCCAGTTCGCGTTGCTTAACGGGCAGAACACAGTCGCCAGGCGGTTCATCATAAAACCCAGAAAATTGGGTTCAGACGCATGAGTCGCCTAGCGGGTCTACAAGATCGCCAGACGGTTTTTGGAAAAATTCTAGAAACATGCATAGTCCAGAAGAATTGACAGAAACAGAGGTTCACACATATTTCATACATCACATAATCATAAATTTATGATTAAATATAAGATGCAACTCCCCTAACCTGGAATCCTTGCTCAATGTGAACCCCCTTAATCCTTTCTTGATCTCAAGCACGTCCACACTTTGGCTTCCACTACCTCCCACTCCACTCAACCTTTCAATTCAATTTTTCACGTTCTATAGTACAGATAGCGTGTCTCTGATATCTCTAATTCCACTCCTTAATTCACCTTTATTCCTACCTTGCACCCCATTAATTTTTATTTAATAAAATTAATATGAAATTAAAGCCATCATCACGATGATTCCTGCACTGTAATTATTCAACCCTTATCTCTTTAGTTTTCTAATGGCTGCTAAAATCTCTAGGGCTTCTCCACTTTAGCAAAAAAAAAAAACGTAAAAGAAAAAGGACTATCATTCGCTAGCCAAGATTCAAACTCACAACCACATACCACACCAATGCACAACCAATCAACCAACTCATGTTTCATGACAATTCATACTCATCTATGTTTATTATATCACGCCGAATGGTTATGCCTCCATGCAAAAAATAAAACAAATCAAATTAACACAATAATGGCATACACAAGACTCAAACCAAAGTCCTCTACATACACCCAAGTATTCTTAACCACTTGAGCTAGTACTATTCCTTGTCTTTTTTCTCCACAATAATTAACTTAGGGATTCCCGCCCTCGTATTTATTAAATAAATATTTATTTGTATATTTTTTCACGGGTCTTACAACCTTTACCAGGAAAACTTTCGATACAGGAACCATACTACACTAGTTTGAGCTGGTCACAAAAAGCTAACATCGACTATAATACCACTATTAGGTCTTTAGAAGGGACATGTTCATTGGGAAGATACAACACCATTGAGACCTAAGCAAAATCACATAAGGTATTGATACCACTCTCAACCCAAAACCTTAAGGCAATGAGTTTATGGGTTTTCATACTTATAGAGTGTTCTACTTTCTCATTTCTATTCAATATGAAACTTATACTCACACTTGGATTCCCAACAACCCACCATAGAGTACTCAATTTTTAAGTTTACATGTTATTTATGTTCACAATTAAAATGTTTTCCATGTAACATCAATTGAATTGAGTGAAAAGTCCTAAAGCTAAGAAGATTCCCCTATCTTTGGATGACCCTCTTAGTGCACTAGCATGCTGACATCATAATGATGAGCCGATGGCAATTCCATGGGATTTTGATGTATTTGGGAGAGACATTGACATCTTATTGTACTTGCATAAGCAAGATGTCTTAAAGCTTCCGCTAGAGAGAGAAGAATTGAATATTACCCTTATTCAGTTATGGATGATGTAAGCCTCTGAATCATTCTTTATGTTTAATTGATTTATATAGTTACTTATATTAAATAAATATTTTTTGTTGTTACTATTGTATTTACTATGTCAAAGAAGATCAAATTGTTGTTTTTTATGATGTTCATATGAAATAATGGTTTAGAATAGGTAGATCTTAATAGGCTATAAATATGTGTCTAGATATGTTATGAGCCAAACTAGATTATCCTTAAAATCAATTTAATCAAAACATGATCAGTTAGATACAATTATGACATGAACTAGATCATTTTCAAATTTAATGGATGTTAAAACTGTCAAAATTAATTGATTAAGTTGTTAATCTAATCCATTAGGTTAAGTATGGAGAGTGATCATTAAATTTGTTGTCATATTAATTGATTAGGATATTAATATAATCAATTAGATTGAGTCTGGAAAGTGACCACTAACTCTGCAAACATAGTAATTGATTAGGATATTAATCTAATCAATTAGATTAAGTTTGGAAAATGAACATTAATAGTGCAGTCATAATTAATCGATTACCTAATCAATTAATTCTATCAGAAAACTATCTTGCTTACAAATTAAACATCTACATTTTTTTTAGAAACCAAAGATCAGAGAAAGAATACTAGAGAGTTTTTAGAGAAAATCTACATTGTTCTCCACTATTTTTCAAGTTCCCATCAAGACTCAAAGAAGATTGAATTGGTTCTAATGTTTCCTTGCTTGGCATAGGATTGTGATGTAAAGTTCTGCACAGTTTCCAGGTAGATTCGTTTCAAATCTTTTTATTGTTGTTTACGGTATTTCCTTCACTGTGGGAGTGATAGATATAGGTGTGTGTAGCATTACCTTGGTTGAAATTCTTGAAGTGTATTTCAAGTCCTTGTATATCTAGAGTGTAGGTTTTACATAGGTGAATCTTCTATTCCTAACTCTTGATATTTTAGTGGAAATTCTAGCTGAGATTGCTAGAGACTGGATGTAGATTCGTTTGAATCAAACCAGTATAAAATTTCATGTGTCTTGTGCTTTTCTCTCATCATCTTTTGGTAATCTTATGAATTATAAAGGTTCAAAACTATGCATTCTTGTATACACCATGTCAATTGATTGAAGATATTTTAAAAACTGTTTTAAAGTGAAAGAACAAACCAAAGTTTGGAAAAACCAATTCACCCCTTCTTGGTTGTAAAACATTGCATCAATTCTAACATTTTTGTCTAGGTATATGTTTGGTATTAGTAATAATATGGGGGTTCAATGATGTATATGGGTTCATACACCCCCAACTCACTCATGAAGGCAATAAGTTTGATGACATCCAAACATACATCATCAAATGCTTTGAACGAGAGAAGGAAATATATATTGTCCCTTATGTTATTGTTTAAGTGTAGTTTGTTGACTCATAATTACAATCCGTCATTTTAAGGTATAACAATGAAGTTATTTTGAATTCATGCATCATTACTTGTGGTTTCCATAAAGGAAAACAATGTTGTGTGGTTTTGCTCCTTGCACACTCTCCCCCTAACCATCTCAGACAAGTAAGAAATTGGTAAGAAACTCAATGTTATGAACTTTCTTTGTTATATAAGTGTATCCTAAAATATTCCCTTTTTCATAGTTCAATTGTTGGACATAGCATGTTGTTAGGAAAAACAACTGTTAAGGCAAAAAAAACTTTCATGGTTGTCCCTTCAAGTTTGGTATTTTGGTCTACAACATCATAATTATTTAATTCATTTTTTTCCTCAATTACTTATAATTATATGTTCATATTATAGTGTTATAAAATAAACTGGCTCATATGAAATGGATATCAATCGTTGTTCGTGCTCGTGTTACAAGCAGTTAAGAAACGATATTGTCTTTTTATACACTAATTGAAATTATTCTCTTGTATGCATAAATTCAAGACTCTTACATCAATCCTTGATAAGTTAATTAAGTATTTAAGGATGACATGTGCAAAATACATTATACAAATGTATAATAGTATTTAGGACATTTATTTGTTGTAAGGATAACATCTTATTGTAATGATAGTCCATTTAGTATTTTGGCTTATTCTAGTTTGATAAATATAATGTTCTATTTCTAGGCTGGTTCTTTTGGTATATTTTATGCATGTTTAATATGTAGGAAGAAACAAAAACAAATAATATATTTAAAAAAATGCCCCAGTTAAAATCAAAATCGAAACATAAAGGGGTATATAAGGCCTTGGTTCTAGTAATAATCGAGGCCTAATACCCTCCTCTCTATATTAAAATTTTTTTAATTTTAAGGTTTATTACCTTTGATTTAAAATTTTATCTATTTTTTAGTCATATTAGGCTTCAGTCGTTGCTAAAATCAAAATATAACGTCCTTAAAATTAATAAAATTTTAAATAATAAATAATATTGGACTTTAGTTCATAACTATGACCAAAAAACCACTATTTTTTTTTACTTTACTTGTTGTCAACACCCAATTTCGTCCGAGTGAATAAATTTATTTAAAAAAAAGAAATAAAAAATGTTTTTAGTTAATGGTAAAAGGTGAAATAATTTTCTTCAAAAGATTTTCAAACTTTAATTTTAGAAAAAAAAAAGAAAAAAAAGGAAGGACCCAATTTTTTTTTAATTATCACATACTCTTTCATAAGCCCAATAACTCAACATATTCTTTGTTCCTCATAAAGAAATTAGTGATATGATTCTAATAATTAGAAGCAATATCTCTTTCAAGTGGTAAGAATCAATATTACTAATTGGAGATTTGATTTTGTGCTCTGATTTGTTAATGGTTAGAATCAATATTACTGATCTTGATTGATATTGTGCTCTGATCTGTTGCAATTTGATTTCCATAATATATTGTTATCATAGCTAATTTCTTCCTTATATTGTTCGTTAAGTATAAGATTGCATTGATATTGCATGATGCGAGTATAAATACGAACTCTATCATGTGAAAAAAAAAATTCTCTACACTTATCTAATTTTTCCCCATCACCACTCCCACGTACACGTCTCCTTTTTTATCTCTCTTTAGAAAAAACATATTAAAGGAGGTAGAAAAAAGAGAAGAAAACATTCTATAGTTCTCTAATTCTTTCTCATTACCACCCACAAAGAAACCTCTCATTTTTATTTCTATTGGAAAAACAAACACAAAAATATTAGAAAAGAAAGCAAGAAAAAAAGAAAAGAGAAAAGGTGAGGAGATATTGAAAATTTTTGAAGGTACGTCACTCTCAGATTTTTCATCTTTTGATTTAGTTTTTCCAATTTTCATTTTTTTAATCATAAAAATTATTTTTCTCCTTTCTTTAGTGTTTGTTGGACCGCTCGCGTAGCATGACATCCAATTTAACTTTTGTTTTTTTCTAATATATATATATATATATATAGATGATCTAAAAATAAAAAAGAAAGTTTTCTTTGTTTACTTCTTGATATTTATCTTGTTGCTCACAACATCCACATCCACTTTTAAATAGCTTTTAAAAATTATTAAAAATTTATAAATGATTAAAAAAATGAGAAAATAAAAGATAAAAGAAAAGAATTTATTTCAAGTGTCTGTCCGGCTACTCGCGTCACGTGACACCAATTTTAAAATTGAAATACGAAAAATTTAAATAAAAGGTTTTCAAAAATATCAAAAAATTCAAACCATTTTCCGAATATTTTTCCAAATAGTCTTTTTTGTAAAGACCTACGTAACCTTGATTCTCTATTATGAATGGAGATACATAACGTCACGTCAAAAAGCTAAAAAAATATTTTTGTTTCTTTTGTATATTCTTTTATTATTATTTTTGAAAAAAAAAATATATTTAAAAACCACATCATTTTTGCACAATTAAAGGTACCATCATAGGACGGACGTTGTGGGGTGCTAAAACCTTCTCCACGCGTAACCGACTTCCGGATCCAAAATCTTATTTTTCGCATACCTCGTTCTTTTTTTTATGATTTTCCATAGTAGTCTATAATAACTATGGTAACGACTTCAAACTCTATTTTTGCAAATTTTATTTTTGGTTCGTCGTCCCATCACGATTTCGATTACGACACTTGCATATACTTCGATTCAACAACCGAGCCCTAATGTTCAAAATAACCATGACCAAAACTCTTTCTTGCACTTATAAATTGTTACACAAAAACATTGTTGGATAACTTGTACAAATTTAATTTGTAAATTTACTTAACATCCCAACACTTGTGCAGCTTTTAGGTCTATATAGTTGTCACAAACCAAGCTGTCCATGATATGTTTGCCTCCCTAAAATATGTTTTCTTTTATACGTAGGATTAAACATGTGAGTTGAGAATATTCCTCTGAATATGTTAAGAATATGCTTTTTAGAATCTTCTTCAAAATGTGTTTCTTTAGAAACGAAGGAACGCACGTAAGTTACCATACAACATCTAAATATGTGTACTTATTGTAGGTAATTTCCTGTGGGTAATTAGTTACCTTTGCGGAAAAGAACTGAATGATAAAACCCACACTTAGAGAGAAGTTTATGGTAGAGACGTAATGATACTTGGTTCATTATAGTTTCTAGAAGTGTTGGAGGTGGAGGTTAGAGAGGGAATGTTATTTGATGTTTTCCACTGTGAGAAGTAAGCATATTTCAGGAAAGATCATCACAATAAGAAAAATATTTCGGCCTTCAAGGGAAAGATCATAACAAGAAAAAGATTTCGGCCTTCAAATCAAAATTAAAAAGATCTAAGGTTTAATTAATCCTAAGGTACTCAGTTTGGTACTAGAGTGTCAAATTGGTATCCGTTTTTAAAAAAGTGTCAATTGCATTCCAACTTTTGAAAATTGCTTCAATTAGGTCCCTTTCAGACAGAGTTGACTAACACCATTAGTCAACGTGCCACGTGTCAATCTGTGGTTTTTTTGATTTTTTAAAAAAAAAATTTAATTTTTTTTTAATTTTTTAATTTTTTTTTTAAATTTTTTTTAAAAAAAATTAAAAATGCCACGTGTCAAGTCCCTGTGTGTGCCACGTGGCATTGTCAGTGCCACGTGGCATTGTCAGTGCCACGTGGCATTGTAATGCCACGTGTCAGTGTCACTATCAGATGTCATTGTGATGATTTCGATTTAGTCCCCATTTATGTTTTTTCGTTTCAATTTAGTACCTACTTATGTGTATTTGATTCAATTTTGACCTAATAATTTTTAATAATTAAAATATTTTTTAATAAAATTAAAAGTAATTAAGTATAAAAGTTTTAAAAAAATTAAGTATTTGATATTTATATTAAAATTTAGTGGTAAAAGTCATTTTATTAAGTCATTTTTAATAAAAAAAA
>Ga0209589_1008007_pt1 | contig 16684 bp, 15 predicted proteins | sample CowpeawhiteBW_FD_187525 | JGI IMG/M metagenome (GOLD analysis project Ga0209589, IMG submission 187525) | Root nodule microbial communities of legume samples collected from California USA - Cow pea white BW (SPAdes) (version 2) | ecosystem: Host-associated > Plants > Roots > Nodule | place: USA...
AAAAGATAAGAAAAATATTTTTATAGTGAAAATGAGTTTTTAAAAGATAAACACAAAAAAAAAACATAAAAACAACTTTTATGATTAAGAATAAGAATAAAAAAAGTTTTATAATAAAAAAATAATAATAATAAATTAAAAATAGAAAAATAGAAAAATAGAAAAATAGTTCTTAAATAATTAAAATAATTTTATAAAATAAATTTGAATTTATAAAAAATGGAAAAAAGATAACGGTACAAAAAACTATAAAAATATTGTTTTTAAAAACATATAGTAGACTAATACGTATATGAAAAAAACTAATAAAAATAAAAGAATACAAAGATATATATAGTTTCTACTAAAGAAAAGAAATAAAATTAAAATTAGGAAAAGTAAGAAAAGTTTTTTTTCAAAATTTTTTTGTTATATATTACCGTTACTCAACTATATCCTCCTTATACTCCCACAATCTAGATTCTTTCCCCATTTTTCTCTCAACCTCCACACACATTTAATATCTTAGACGATGCTACAAAAAAATAGAAAAAAGGTCTCAGGATTTGATAGTCTCTCACGCTCACGTTCATCCTTGGAGCTTTCTTTTCTTTTCTCCACTTCATTTAAGAGTGGTTTTTCACACAACACATAAATAGACATTTTTCTCCTTTACCCACCATCATCTTCTTCCCAAGGTCAAAAAGATCCTTTTTGGATCTCACTCTCATCACCCTTCATTAATGATCATTCTCAACTCACACTAAGGGATCACACACCATGATACCAAACACAAAGAAAAGGTACATGAAAAATACTTTTTGGAGAGGAAAAGCCACCGAAACATAGAGCTTTGAGAAGATAACAGAGGTACACTTGCAAACATTGTTTTGATTTTGAAAAGCAAAAATCATTAAATAGGTGTGAAAAAAATCCAGGTTTTTCTTTCTCCTTTTATATTTACTTATGATATTTATTATGAGATCATAACACCGAACATATTGATTGTTTTTTCTCTCTCTTTTCCTTATCTTAAACTAAATCTTGAACTCGTCATGGCACTGTATGTGCATGTTCTAACTACCATTATTTTTATGAAATTATCTCTTATAATATGGGTTTGTTATGTCAAAAGAAAGGGTTGGTTGTGTAATATACGAAATCTGGGATGGACTTTATTGTCATTAATATTAGATGAAAGTTGCATATATGTGCTGGCATAAAAGGTATCAAAGAAACATAAACCTCTTATGTATATATAAATCTCTGCATTTGGAAGCTTCTTTTGGTACGTTGGTTTATTGATCAAAATCTTTTATACTTTTTACTTAATTTCTTTTATCAGAATGCGAGTGTTGATTTTAATGGCTAATATATTATGTTGCTTGTATTGGATGTTTCAAAATAACACACAAGATACACACTAAACATGAATATTGGAATAAAGAATTTTGAGCTAGCTATTGAATAATAAATATGTCTAGGCATTAACTGAGAAAATTTTATTTTTGTTTGGTGATATTCTTTTCTAAAGAGATATATAATATTTTAAAAAAATTATCAATTATTTATTTTGTTTTTTATAGATATATCGCATAACATCAATCATATTTTTTTGCTTGATAATTAAAATTTCAAAATTCTCATTAATTATCATGTTTGGTCTTAGACTTGCTTAATAATTAAAATCTTTCAAAATATTTTCTTTTCTATTTTCTTCTCTCTTTTTTTCAAGCTGTTTGGTGGTGCAGATGTGATAGGAAAGGAGAATTGAGTTTGAGCTCGGAGTTTCTTTGAGAATTGGGTTTGAGCTAGGAGTTTCTTTTTTAGTCTTAGGTTTCTACGTCTTAACTATAAAAGAAAGGAATAATAATGACAAATGGTGAATAAAAAATAATACAAAGGCACTGTTAATTAATTAAACCAAACTAGTAAAATATAAAATGAAATAAAAATGTTAAGTGAAACAAAAAAGGCCCTTTTTTTCATTTCTGTTTGTTTTGCTCTTTTCGAACCCTTTCTTTTTTATATTTGCAATATTTGCAGTCATAGGTTTCATATGACTAGATTGCTTCGTACACTCCTGTGTTTACGGTTTGTACTCGTGTTCTTTTACTTTGTGCACTCTTTATTTTATTATTTACACTTCCCCTGCAATATTAATTAAAAAAAATTGTACACCCCTATTTTGATATTCACAATCATACTTTCCTATCTTTACATATTTCACAAAAAAATCATTATCTTCTTTTACGTCAAAATTTTTAATATTAAAATTATTAATTGTCATGTTAAGTCTTGGACTTACTTGATGATTACATGTTTTTTTAAATAAATTTTAATTATCATGTCTAGCCTCAGACTTGTTTGATAATTAAATGTTTTTTTAAATAAATAAACTTTAATTATCATGGTCTCGGATTTGCTTGATGATTAATTTTTTTTCATAATATTAATTATCATGTCAAGTCTCGGACTTGCTTGATAATCATGATTTTTCATAACTTTAATTATTATGTCGAGTCCTAGACTCGCTTAATAATAATTATTTTTCATAATTTTAATTATCATGTCGAGTCTCAGACTTGCTTGATAATCATTTTTCATAACTTTAATTATCATGTCGAGTTCCAAACTCGTTTGATAATCATTATTTTTCATAACTTTAATTATCATGTCGAGTTTCAGACTTGCTTGATAATCATTTTCATAACTTTAATTATCATGTCGAGTTCTAAACTCGTTTGAGAATCATTATTTTTCATAATTTAAATTATCATGTCGAGTCCCAGACTTGCTTGAGGATCATTATTTTTCATAACTTTAATTATCATGTCGAGTCCCAAATTTGCTTGATAATAATTAATTTTCATAACTTTAATTATCATGTCGAGTCCCAGACTTGCTTGGTAACCATTATTTTCATAACATTATTATCATGTGGAATTTCAAACTCGCTTGATAATAATTATTTTTCATAACATTAATTATCATGTCGAGTCTCGTACTTGCTTGATAATCATTAGTTTTTATACTTTTTAATTATCTTTTTAGGTCTCAGACTTGTTTGATAACTACTTTTTACAACATACAAAACTTCTCTAAAATAATTTGAGTTTACAAATTCTTCCATCTTTTTCAAATAATATTTTATCTAGAACTAGTGATCCCTGATTTTCCATTTTGAATGGAAATACATAGGAGCAAGGCCAAGTCCTTGTCGGGTTCACCTTCAAAAAAATCAAAATCTTTTCAAAATCATTTTTCATAGTCTTTTATTTAGAACTACGTAAATCATTTTTCATAGTCTTTTATTTAGAACTACGTGATCCCTGATTTTCCATTCTGTATGGAAATAGGTAGGAGCGAGGCCAAGTCCTTGTCGGGTTCACCTCTTGAAAATTTAAAATGGTTTTAAGATCTTTTTACAAATAGTTTTTTAAGAACTACGTAACCCTGATTCTCCATTGCGAATGGAGATACGTAGGAGCAAGGTCAATCCTTGTCGTACCTAACTAAAATTTTCAACAATATTTTCTTTACAAAGTTGTATTTGTTTGTCTGTTTGATTTTTTTGGGGGAAAACTAATATTTTAAAATTACATTAATTTTGCACACTTAATTAAAGGGACCGTCTTTGGACAGACATTGTGGGATGCTAATACCTTCCCCACATGTAACTAACTTCCGAACCCAAACCTGGTTTCGAAGACTATTCTTTTTAAGGTTTTTCCATAGTTTTTCTTAATAAACTATGGTGGCGACTCATCTGTTATTTTAAAATAATTTTTTTCGCCGTCCCGTCGTTATCCTGATTGCAACAACAACGAGGAATTGAAGCGAACCCAAAAAAATGCAAAGCTATCATCGAAATGTGTAGCCCAACAAACATCAAGGAGGTGCAACGATTAGTAGGTCATCTTACCGCCATATCAAGATTTCTCCCTAAACTAGCCAACAAAACGAGACCCATGATCCACCTCCTCAAGAAATCAGCAAAGTTTGCATGGAACGACGAATGCAAGCATATTTTTCAAGCCCTCAAAACAACCCTGGCATCCCCTTCAATCCTACAAAAGCCAAACATCAACCTCCCACTAATAGTTTACATCACAGCCACAGAAGGAACGGTTAGTGCTGCCATCACCCAAGAATCTGTTGGCACCCAATACCCAATATACTTTGTTAGTCGATCGCAGCAAGACCCCGAAACAATATACCACATGGTCGAAGAGATGGCCCTATCTTTAGTAAACGCGACAAGACGACTCAACCCTACTTTCAGAATCACCAAGTCATCGTGAGGATGGATTATCATATCACGAGAATACTCTAGAAGCCAGACTTAGCCGATCGAATGTCTTCATGGGCGGTGGAAGTATCCGAATTCAATATCTGTTATGAACTGCACGGATGTAACATCCCTAGGGAATATTACTTAAAAATAAATAATAAAGTAAATAATTATTTTAATAGTCATCTCGATAAAAATCCCAACGCGGGAAAAATTTAAATTCATTAAAATAGCGCACCAAAACTCATAAATAAATCCATAAAATGTTACAAGTTCCCAAAATTTGTATTTAAAGCATAAAATACAAATGAGTGAAATCCTAGCTCTAATCCCACTACTAGCCCCCACTCCGTCGCCTGGACATCCTCAGCATCACCTGTGCCAACATCTGCTCCCGTGTAACGAATCACACGATCATCGCCATACATAAACACACAAATAAGAAAGGGTGAGCTGAGAAAAATAAAATAAGAGATATACAATATGCAAAATAAAGCATACATCCATCTTATTCATTCTACATAATTCTTGGCCAAGACCTTAACCCCAAGACTTATCAGTCTTCAAATCATACAATTGGTTAGCCTTGAACTCGAGAATATGATGCTCACACGACCTTGCCCGCTCGTGGTCCTGCCTCTACGAACCTCCCCGCTCGTAGTCCTACTCTACGAACCTCCTCGCTCCTAGTCCTGCTCTACGGACCTGCCCGCCCGTAGTCCAACACATGTGATCTACCAGTCCCGTACCTCCCCGCGCGTGGCATCTCTCAACGTGAGCACGTAACATACGAACCTACCTCGCTCGTATCCCCACGTGAGAGTAATTGGATATGAACCTCCCCGCTCATATCATTACATGTCATCCACCATCCATGAACCTACCCGCTCATGGCACAACATCTCCCGATCCAAGCAAAGCATCATCGTTAATTAAAAGCAACACACCAAGAAAGCTAAGAACAACAGCATTTCCGCCTGGCTCGGCCCACACGCCGCCAGGCGGAACTGTTCCAGACCGCCTGGCAGTACCAGCTCACCGCCAGGCGCCAAAGCCCTTCCAGCGCCACTGTCTGACTGCTACCGCCTGACAGAACACACCGTGCCGCCAGGCGCCACTCAAGGCACAACTTTCTCCTACTAAGGCTATCGCCTGGCGGTATTCAGTGGACTGCTAGGCCCCATACCGGTAGCTCCCTGCTACTGGTTTTGGCACCCAAAATGGTTAATTCTGCAATTCTAGAATGCTTTAGAAGGTACTGCATAATTGTTCTACCAGTGTTATTAATTTCCAGCCCTATACCCTCTCACGTATAGCTCCTGTACCTAAAATAAAGACATTTGGGCACTCTCTCTCATTCCTCTATCATGGTTAATCACCACTACAGTAACAATACACTTCATTCTCTATCAAAATCACACAGTTCAGAAACATTATCAAACCTTCTCTCATCATACTTATCTCACGTTGTACTGCCATGCATCTTGTTCCACACAACATTACATAATGACATAACTTACATCTAAGCTCACAAGTCTCCAAAACACATAAAGCCCACAACTAACCATCAAGGATATTTAACAACAATTATGCAGAATTCTAAGCTTTCAAATCTTTATCCATTAACTAATGTTATTCGATTTCTTCCTTTAAATAACACAACTCTCAACAACCCATCGCATGAACATACTATCAACCTCTTTCCATTCCCATGCTCTCTTACCCAAGTATATTATTCCTTACTGTGTCCTCCTTTAATTACCTATATCCCTCTTAGCCTCTCCTCTCACGACCACTCGAAAACAACACGCATTACGCCACTGCCCCCGTCATCGCCAGGCGGCATATCAGAACCCAGAAAAATCTCCAGGTTGCTGCACCCGCAATGAGCCAAGTTGGCCAGAATTCAATCTATACTCCACAGACAATATCACACAATAAATCACACTTAATTTACTGACCCAATTTCCTTTGACATAATATCCTCAAATTCGTACCCACCATGAACCCTAATAACTCAATTTGGACTCTACCATTCCAATAACCCAACTCCATCCATGTTAACATATAAAGGTATTCTCAAGCACCATCAGACCCCAATTCTAACCAGTTCATACTATCAATACATAAAATCACAATCAGGAGTCTTAATGACCCTGCACAGAACGCAAGCCAACAGAAAACGCATCACTGACGCGCCGCCCGACGGATATTCATCCCTGCCAGGCGGCTTAAGCAACTTGAAACCCAAAATTATGCACAAACAGATGAACCGCCTAGCGACACATGCATGCCCGCCAGGCGGTTTCTGGGCAGAACCCAGAAAACACGAAAACAGCGCATACCAGGCAGAGAATTCATGCAATTATGATCGTACAAGGCACAACATGGTGAATACCATTAATAACACGCGAAAACAACTCCCCGTACCTGGATTCCTTGCTAAATTCGGATTGGTATGCTTATCCCCTCACCAAAACCTTCCTAGCCTTTGCCTTCCACCCCAACCTTTGCGATTTCAGCCTCACCACTTCACTCTATTAGCCCCAATCCTCTGGAAAACCCTTGCTTATGATTAACACAAACCCACAATGCTCTTTTTCTCCTCTTATGACCTTCTCTCTCACTATCACTCTCACTTAATTACTCCTTTAGTGTCTTACACGAATTTTAATGAAGAATTACACTAAGGCTAACCAAATGTTTAATTAACCCTCTGTTTTCCAGCCCTTAGGTTACCTCTCCATTGGCCGCTAGGTTTCTAACCCTTTCACATTCATGCAAAAGGAAAATTTGGCAAAAAGAAATTATTTAGTTCTCAACAAGGTTTGAACCCACACTCATGCACATACCAAACCAAGGCCAAACCATTCAACCAATCCAGATTTCATGATAACTCCTACAATTCTAGGAATTTATCATCACACCACGCATTCAATATATAATTACATAAAAACGCATAATTTAAATAACATCCAAGTGGCACACATAGGACTCGAATCCAAGTCCTCACATATAATAAAGTACTCTCAACCATTTAAGCTAGTACTTTTCCACGTCATAGTTCCTCACATTAATTGCTTTAAATGTTCTTATTACCCGTCCTAATTAAATAATTAATTAAATAACTATTTAATTTTCCCGGGTCTTACATTACCCCCACCTTTAAAGCTTTTCGTCCTCGAAAATAAGACTTACCAGGAAATAAGTGCGGATAGGATTGCCTCATGCGATCCTCCATCTCCCAAGTCATCTCCTGAGTAGTCTCATCCCATAGCACCTTCACAGTCTTGATTTCCTTCCCCTGTAGCTGTTTCACCTGTGAGTCTAGAATTCGCACTGCTCTAGTGCTCACCGTCAAATCCTCCCGAATCTAAATATCATTTGACTCCAGTATGTGCGACGGATCTGCAACATATTTCCTCAACTGGGAAACGTGGAACACATTATGTAGATTCGCCAGGTGTGGTGGTGGCAAGGCGATCTCATAAGCTACAACGCCAATTCTCCTCAGAATCTGATAGGGCCCAACAAACCTCGGAGTTAACTTCCTTGACTTGATGGCCCTCCAAATGCCTGCCGTCAAGGTCACTTTGAAGAATACATGATCACCAGCCTCAAACTCTAGAGGTCGCCTCCTCTTATCTGCGTATGACTTTTGTCTGCTCTGAGTAGTCCTCATTCTCTCCTGAATCGCCCTAACCTTCTCAGAAGTATGCTGTAAAAACTTGGGACCCAACACCAATGATTCCCTATCCTGGTTCCAACACAATGGCATCCTACACCGCCGCCCATACAACGCCTCATATGGAGCCATACCAATGCTGGTGAGATAACTGTTGTTGCATGTGAACTCTACTAAGGGAAGCATCTCACTCCAACTACCCATATGATCCAGCACACACGCCCTCAAAAGATCCTCCAAGGACTGAATGGTACGCTCCGACTGCCCATCAGTCTGAGAATGGTATGCAGAACTCATCCTCAACTGAGTCCCCAACGCTGCCTGTAAAGACTGCCAAAAGCGAGATGTGAATCTCGGGTCTCTATCTAACACTATACTGGCAGGCACACCGTGCAACCTGACCACCTCCCATACATATAACTCGGCCAATCGGTCCAACGACCACTTCTGATTAATAGCAAGGAAGTGAGCACACTTTGTCAACCTGTCCACTATTACCCATATTGAGTCATGCCCTTTCACAGACCTCGGCAAATGAGTTACGAAGTCCATGGCAATACTATCCCACTTCCACTGAGGGATATCCAACGGCTCAAGTGTAACCCCTGGTCGCTGGTGTTCAATCTTGGCCTTCTGACATACCAAGCACGATGCCACAAAGTCAGCAATGTCGGTCTTCATCCCATTCCACCAGAAGGACTGTTTCAGATCCTGATACATCTTAGTCATACCCGGGTGTATGTTAAGACGACTTTTATGGCCCTCCTCCATGATCTGTTTCCTTAGTCTCCAATTCCCAAGCACACAGACTCTATCTCTGAACCTTAGGATACCATCTGTCCCAATCATGTAATCCTTCCCCTTCTCAGTCCCTATCCAACTTACAAATTGCTGTAACTCAGCATCATCCTTCTGTTGATCACGGATAGTCCCCAACACGTCACTAGTCAGTGTAAGAACACTACATCTGATGGAATCCTCACTCAGCTGTATACCCAGGTTCATATCCCTGAGTTTCTCAATCAACTCCAGCTCCTTCACCATCATGGCTGAGACATGCATCCTTTTTCAACTCAAGGCGTCCGCAACCACATTAGCTTTACCAGGGTGGTAAAGCAACTCAAAATCGTAATCCTTGAGATACTCCATCCAGCGTCGCTGCCTCATATTTATCTCCTTCTGATCGAACAAATATTTTAAGCTTTTATGATCACTGAAAACCTGAAATTGGGAGCCATACAAGTAGTGCCTCCATGTCTTGAGGGCAAACACTACAGCAGCCAACTCCAAATCGTGGGTAGGGTAGTTTTTCTCGTGCACCTTTAACTGTCTAGAGGCATAGGCTACCGTCCTCTTCTCCTGCATTAGTACACAACCCAAACCCTGGTAGGATGCATCGCAGTATACCTCAGACATCTTACTGGTATCTGGAATAATTAAAATCGGAGTTATAGTCAACCTCATTTTCATCTCCTCAAAGCATTCCTCACATTTATCAGTCCATGAGAAGGGTTGATCCTTCCTAGTGAGTTGAGGTCTCTCCCATTTCAACACTGTCTCAATCTTGCTCGGGTCCACTACTATACCATGCGAAGAAATCACATGCCCTAGAAATTGCACTTCGTCCAACCAAAATTCACATTTGGACAGTTTACCGTACAACTGATGTTCCCTCAACACCTCCAGCACAATTCTCAGATGGCCTGCATGCTCCTCCTTAGTCCGAGAGTAGATGAGAATATCATCTATAAACACCACCACAAATTTATCCAGATAGGGCCTGAAAATGCGGTTCATGTAATCCATAAAGACAGCTGGAGCGTTGGTCACTCCGAATGGCATTACGACATATTCATAATGGTCGTACCTCGATCTAAAGGCTGTTTTCTGGATGTCCTCTGGTTTGACCAAGATCTGATGATAGCCAGACCTTAAGTCAATTTTAGAGAACACACCTGCCCCTTTCAGTTGATCCAGCAGATCAACAATCCTTGGTAGTGGGTATTTGTTCTTTATCGTCAACTTGTTCAACTGCCGATAATCGAGACACAGCCGAGAACTACTGTCTTTCTTCTTCACTAATAACACCGGGGCTCCCCATGGTGAAGCACTGGGTCGAATGAATTTCTTCTCTAGCAGGTCTTCTATCTGATTCTTCAACTCTACTAGTTCAGCTGGTGCCATTCTGTATGGCGCTGCCGACACTAGACCCACTCCAGGGATTAGATCAATTGAGAAATCTATATCCCGGCTGGGTGGTAATTCAGGTATCTCGTCTGGAAATACGTCGGCGTATTCATCTACCACTGGTATCTTACTAATCTGCTCCTCTGTACTCATCTTCTTCTCATGGGCCACTATTACAAAACAAGTAGACCCCCTCTTCATCTCTTTCACTGCTTCTCCAGACGTCACCAACTCTATCCCCTCTGTTTCTGGAAACACAATCTTGCGCCTTCCACAATCAAGTACCACATGGTTGGTAGACAGCCAGTACATTCCCAGTATGACCTCCAATCCCTCCAAGGGCAAGCAAACTAGGTTCACTTTGAAGCGTCTGCCCTCTACTTCCATCAAGCATCCAACACAGGCTAAATTTGTTGAAACCTGTCCAGATGCCGGTGTCGAGACTATCAACTCGCATCCAAGGTCACGAGTAGACAACCCCAATCTCTCCACACAGTCATGGGATACGAAGGAGTGTGAAGCTCCTGAGTCAAATAATACCAACACACGGTTACCAAAAAGAATGCAGTGATCCAGAATCAAATTACCTGACCGGGTGGCCTCTGTGCTAGTCATAGTAAAAACCCGACCCGCTGCTCTCGGCCTGTCAGACGAAGGTGGCTTAGATCGTGATACTAGAGCAGTCTTCCTATTTGGACATTTGTTGGCAAAATGTCCGGGTTGGTCACATGCGTAGCACTTGTGAGTGCTCATGCTGCTACCTCCACTGCCCGTTGGCCTGGTACAATCTCTACGTAAGTGTTCTCCTCCACAATTATAGCATCTCAGTTTCTGTGATGACTGAGCCGGTCTACTATAGGGCTTCTTCTGTTGTCTACCCTCAACGTTATTTTTCTATGTGCGGCTGACCTGACTGGGTCCCATCTCTAGCTGCTCGACACTCTTGGCTTGGTCAACCAAGATCGGGAACTCTCGCACCCTCAGCGGTACGATAAAACACCTCAGCTCATGTTTGAGGCTGCCCTCAAACTTCCTACAACGCCATTCCTCTGTCACAATTTGGGAATAGAACCTCGAGAGGTACTCAAACCTCTCCACATAGTCCTGCACTGACAAATTTCCCTGCTGCAGGGTGAGAAACTCTACTTCGCGCTCATGTTTAGCGTTATCGGGGAAATATTTCTCCAGGAACCTCGTCTTGAAGCTGGTCTATGTCACCTCTTCCGCTCTGTTTAGCATCTGTTGTTGCATGCTCATCCACCAATACTCAGCCTCGGTCACCAACAGAAATGTGGCGAAGTTAAGCTTTTGGGCCTCCGTGCACTCTATCACCCTGAATATCTTCTCACACTCTCGGAGCCATGCATCCGCCTCATCTGGGGTGGCTTTCCCAGTGAATTTAGCTGGCTTGTGACGCATGAAGTCCTCCATGGTCATTGGTCTGACAGGTGGGATCATAGCCCTCGGTGGTGCTGCCATAGGCTGCATAGCATCCACCATCCTGTGGATTGCGTTAGCAATCTCATCAGCCCTAACGGTGTTTCTACGCCTCCTGTTTGCCATTGCCTGTGCACGCCACATATTTCAGCTGTTAAAATCAAACAACTAAGGATTAAAATATACTCTAGCAAATTTAACAATCACACACATCAACCAATTTCACACAATAAGCGTCAGCTCACTCCTCAGTTTTCCCTAGAGCAGCAAAACGTTTGCTCTGATACCAAATGTAACATCCCTAGGAAATATTACTTAAAAATAAATAATAAAGGAAATAATTATTTTAATAGTCATCTCGATAAAAATCCCAACGCGGGAAAAATTTAAATTCATTAAAATAGCGCACCAAAACTCATAACTAAATCCATAAAATGTTATAAGTTCCCAAAATTTGTATTTAAAGCATAAAATACACATGAGTGAAATCATAGCTCTAATCGCACTGCTAGCCCTCACTCCATCGCCTGGACATCCTCAGCATCACCTGTGCCAACATCTGCTCCCGTGTAACGAATCACACGATCATCGCCATACACAAACACACAAACAAGAAAGAGTGAGCTGAGAAAAATAAAATAAGAGATATACAATATGCAAAATAAAGCATACATCCATCTTCTTCATTCTACATAATTCTTGGCCAAGACCATAACCCCAAGACTTATCAGTCTTCAAATCATACAATTGGTTAGCCTTGGACTCGGGAATATGATGCTCACACGAACCTGCCCGCTCGTGGCCCTTCCTCTACGAACCTCCCCACTCGTAGTCCTACTCTATGAACCTCCCCGCTCGTAGTCCTGCTCTACGGACCTGCCCGCCTGTAGTCCAACACATGTCATCCACCAGCCTCGTACCTCCCTGCAAGTGGCATCTCTCAACGTGAGCACAGAACATACGAACCTACCTCGCTCGTATCTCCACGTGAGAGTAACTGGATATGAACCTCCTCGCTCATATCATCACATGTCATCCACCATCCATGAACCTACCCGCTCATGGCAGCCATATAAACGAGGGTATGGCAACCATTACTCAAGTGTGTTACCAGACAACAAGCTCAGTACGTCATAAAGGAAATTAACGAAGGAAGATGTGGGTATCATTTAGGAATGCGTTCCATGACAACTAGAATCCTAAGAGTCGGTTACTATTGGCCAACTATAGAGTCCGATTGCCAAGACTTCGTCAAGAAGTGTATACCGTGCCAGAAACATGGCAATCTTGTTCATCAGAATGAGGAATGAACATCTTAGGACCGTTCAATCCTGGTATAGGGCAAGTTAAATTCCTCATCGTAGGGGTCAATTACTTCATAAAATGGGTCAAAGCCAAACCATTCGCCACCATCACAACACAAGTCCAACAATTCGTTTGGAAAGACATAGTATGCAAATATGAGGTGCTGCATACCATGATAACGGACAATGGACAATAGTTCAAAGATAAAGAGCTACCGAAATTCTTCACAAGTCTGGGAATCAAACACATAACGAGCTTCGTGGAACATTTGCAAACTAACGGACAGGCAGAAGCCGCCAACAAGGTCATCCTAATAGAACTTCAAAAAAGATTAGACGAAGAAAGGGGAAATTGTCAGAAGAATTACCTGAAGTCTTGTGGGCCTACAGATGCACGAGTTAGTCAGCCACCAACGAATCCCCCTTCAGCCTAGTTTACGGAACCGATGCTATGTTACCAGCCAAAATCGAAAAACCATCCTTGAGAAGGCAAAGGTATGATGAAAACATGAACCAATACTACCTATGTGCCGACCTCGAATTAGTAGCAGAACTCTGAGATAAAACGCAAATCAGAAACATGGCAGCCAAAAAAAGAGTGGCAAGAAGATACAATTCAAAACTTCACCCACGAATGTTCACTAAAGGGGACTTTGTATGGAGAATTGCCAGCACCGCCAGAAAGAAAGACGGAAAGTTCTCAGCCAACTTGGAAGGACCTTTCCGGATCCATGAAGACATAGGAGGAGGCGGTTACAAGTTAGAACAATTATCAAGAGATGAGATACTGAACACGTGGAATGTATCTCACTTAAAATTTTACTTTAGTTAAACTTGCCAATGTAATAATGACAAACAACTTGTAACCCTAGGTGTACTCTTTTTCTTCACCTGACATTTTTTCCCTAAGGAAGGTTTCGCCAGGGAGTTTTTAACGAGATAACCTAAGTTATCAATAAAAATAAGGGTTCGTTATAGATTCATCTACCAATAAATAATTTTATTAAGTTCCTCACCACTTACTAAAGTAAACGGCCTAGGTCGAACACTTGCTCAAAATAATTTTATCAAGTTCCCCACCACTTACCAAAGTAAGCGGCTTGGGTCGAACACTCTTTTAATGAATAATATTATTAAGTTCCCCACCACTTACCAAAATAAGCGGCCTAAGTTGAACACTCGCTCGAAATAATTTTATCAAGTTCCCTACCAAAGTAAGCGACCTGGGTCGAACATTATCTCAATGAATATTTTTATTAAGTTCCCCACCACTTACCAAAGTAAGTGGCGTATGTCGAACACTTGCTCAAAATAATTTTATCAAGTTCCCCACCACTTACCAAAGTAAGCGGCCTAGGTCGAACACTCGCTCAAAATAATTTTATTAAGTTCTCCACCACTTACCAAAGTAAGCGGCCTGAGTCGAATACTCACTCTCAATAAATAATTTTCTTAAACTCCCAACCATTTGCCAAAGTAAGCAACTTGGGTCGACCTCATTACATAATCACATCCAACGAAATGAACAATCAATAAATCAACGCAACAATAAATGGTATCAAAACAACATGATAGACGCAACAAAGCAACCATCGAATTATAATATCACGAACGAATAAAGTGTTGTTCAAAAGAAAAATAAATGTGCAAATTATTACAGACCTATACTGAATAAAAATCAAAATATAAAACCTCCATCACTTCTCTATCTTTATACCGCCACGGGTTGTCAGTCCAACTGAATGGAAATTTTGTACTTCCATCTTCATTATAAAAAAGCAAATGACCTAGCTCCTTTACTACAACTTTGAAAAACCCATCTTTGAAAGTCTTGAAAGGCTGGGAGAAGGCGTCCAACTTGCTTATCCCTAGGCGGCTTATTAATGACAGCCAGGTAATTGAACTCTTAGGCGAGTATCGTAAAAATATAGGAAACACTGTGGGGAAGGTTGGATGTATAGAGACCGACACAACACCCGAAATGCTTGAAGATAGCCATAACTATTAGGATGTAGCTGGGTAGGGGCAGCGTTCAATAAGCGAAGCACCACCATCGTGAAGTCGTCGAATGGCACCCGCATATGTAGTTGGGAGAAGTGGCACATGTACATGAAAAAAATAACCTTCCTTGGCCCCTTCTTGGCTATGACATACACAATCAATGGCGCACATTCTCTCCAAAGAAACTATGTTCCATTGAGTACCCCTCTCGAGGACAGGTACGCAATTCAACCATGCATTTAGTATGCGAGACCATTTGAAGAGTGAATGCTGGGTTCGCACGTCAATGGCCACCCATTCATACCCGCTTTTTGCCGACAAATTGTTCTCAGCAATCTCCTCTACAGGATCCCCTCTAGTTTCGAGAGTAACCTCTATTGGAATATTCCCCCCTTACTGGCCAGATGGCCACTACCCTCATCCCTTAACCTTCCACTCCCATTACTCGAATTAGACGAAGACATGTTATCACTAGACATACCTTTTTGTAAAATATAGATGGCGGCAGATATAGAAAAATATATTGGACAAGACACAAATGCAAATGAGGCACTTTTCTTAGATTTGCGCAAATGAAGCAGAATAAACGAATCCTATTCTTGACCTCTATTTATAAGAACATCTATGCTCCAATAAATTTTTTCCCGCCTAAATGTTATGAAAGCGAAACCTCACAAACAAAAGGTGACTGTGCAAACCCTTTTTGATGAGATGTGTGACAACATACATCTCTTCAATTACTCCCATCACTTCTGGCACTTCTGATGAGTTCCCACTTCTCAAGACTGGGGGACTAATATACCCCAAGGAATACCAAGAAAGGAGCATTTTTTCTTGCAAAAGTTGCCAGACCAACATCTAAGCTTCGACATGACCTATCCCGCCAAAGACTAGGGGACTAATGTACTATACCTAGGCGGTTAGGACCGATATGGATGACTACCCGGCCCTAACTACCTACAACTAGTCCTATCATAAAAAGAATAGATGGTTAGTTAACTGCACAACATAACGACACATACATAGCGGCTAACGCCGCCTACCCCAAAGAATAACACACAAGTAAAAGCCGTCAGCTCCAAACTTAGGAAATCATAGTGGGGTTTCTAGTGTCAGATCACAAACATGGAACTTGGGCCAGGCCCAGGCCTAGTCAAATCCTGAACATTGGTCTAACGCAATAAAGAGGGGCCCAACCTATAAAGGGGAAAAACATAGTTAATATCTCTATAAATACATGTGGACCCCAACCATTAAAGGTACGTTTTCATTAATTCACTAATCTGCGTTTGACTTTTTGATGAAGGCGTGACCACCCCCTTAGAAGCTCCCTCAAGAAGGATCACTAGAAGCATGTCTAGAGGAGAGTCTTCTATTCCATCACCTTTATCTTTTTTTCGCATTACTTTAGTTTGAATTCCCTAAGTTGGTTTCTAGTTGACTTATTTTTGTTGACTTGTTGACTTTGATCTAAAGTTGAACTTTGACCAAGATTAGATTAACTTAAACCAACATGCTAATCCTTGTTTGTCTTGTTCTGTAGGTAATTAAGAGAAAGTAGAGCATGGATAGGTGGCACTTGGTGATTGGAGCACTTGGATGAAGTGGAAGAGAGAGGAAAGCAAAAAAAGCATAAAGCAAAAGCAAAAGTAGATGTGTACCTTGTCTCGTTTTGCCTTTGTAGTTTATGCCTTAGAAGGTCACTTGGTCTCCTTCCTCTTTTGGCCTAGAATCCTCATGGGAATGCCTCCACCAATCATCTCCCTTCACTTGGCCAAGACTCACTCTCACATTAGG
>Ga0209589_1008008_pt1 | contig 16683 bp, 7 predicted proteins | sample CowpeawhiteBW_FD_187525 | JGI IMG/M metagenome (GOLD analysis project Ga0209589, IMG submission 187525) | Root nodule microbial communities of legume samples collected from California USA - Cow pea white BW (SPAdes) (version 2) | ecosystem: Host-associated > Plants > Roots > Nodule | place: USA...
AAAAGGTCAATAAACTAAAATTGACTAAGTTAGATTGGGTGAGGGTCAATTCTTATTATCTTATTATTTGTATAATTTTTCTTTCTCAGCTCACCCTTGCTTGTTTGTGTGTTTGTGTTTGGCGATTATCACGTGACTTGTTACGTAGGAGCAGACGTGAATTCAGGTGATCATGCTGATGCTTAGCAACAGAGCGGGGCTACCGATGGGGGATTTTCTTTATGCTATGCTTTCCTACCTTTTTTAATAGACATTATGATGTTTTATCCATTATGAACTTGTAATAAAGATGAGACAGTACGAATGGATTATAGCGAGACAAGTTTGAAATTTCCCGCGCTTGGGAATTTATCGAAATGTCTGATTTTCTTAAAGAATATTTTGTGAAAAATCAGTTTTATCTAGTAATATCCATCTGGGGTGTTACACATTGAGCATCAACTAACCTCTGTTCAACAACAACTGGCTCAACTCAACACTGGTCGTGCTTCACATACTCCTGAAGCCGTTGTGGACACTGCAGAAGGTAATGAGAGTGAGCAATTTGAGGATGCCACTGACGAAGAATAGCTTAGCCCTCTACCCACACACACCCACTTTTTCAGTACCAACCTTCATAGCCTCAGTCTGTAGCCCTTGACCTTAGGATCCCAGTAGTCCTAGCGGTGTGTGTGTTTCCTTTTTGCGGTTATCCTAGCATAGCTTCCCTAGCCTAGGATTATTTTGGTTGGGATTGTAATGTGTTATATACTCTGATTACCCTGGTTGTTATGCACAGTTATTATCTTAGTTGTTATGCATTATCTCCTGCTGCATCTCTTACATTGTTGCGCTGTTTTTTTCTCTGTTGTACTGTATTGAATATGTCTTTTTGTTACTGTCCAAAAAGGGGGAGAATTCAGATATGGAATTTTGCTATTGTATTGATAGGCTATACTGATAGGGGGAGCATAAAATGAAAGTGATATCTGTTATATGCTTATGCTGTTGTTTGCCTTGTGTGCCTGTACTGTGTACTACTGTTGTTGTTTGCTTAATGTGCTGCAGGCAGGCTTATCATAGTCCATGTTTTGGACATCATCAAAAAGGGGGAGATTGTTGGAAGGGGGAGCTACTTCACCCATGAATGAAGAATAATTTTGATGATGTCTACTGGTCTAGGATAAAACATAGCTTGGTCCAGTTAGGATATGCATTAGGCAAATAGCTTCTCTTTATCAAATGTATCTCAGGCCTGTTGTGTAACCTTGCATATGATTAGTTTTTTAACTAATGGATTAGCTGTGAGTATGGCACAAAGGAAGTGAAAATATACTCATGATAATCGATTAGGAAAATTGCTAATCAATTAGTGACAGCAGAAAACTCTATATAAAAGCTATTTTTAGAATCTGTTTTCGTCCTGGAGAAATTGGAGAGATCGTGCAGTTTTCCATCTGAAATAGAGCCACCTGAGAGTCACAAAGTTTCTGAATATTCTGGAAGATCACTCAAGTGCAGATCCAAGAAGAATTGATAGTTAATTCTACCATGATGTGTCTTTCTTGAATCAAGGAGCATCTTGTCAAATCTGCACCACATAGGTGTATTCGTTTCTTGTTTTTTATTTACTGTATTTCTGATTACTGTTGCTTCAGGGTGTGAAGTGTAGGCCTAGGTGCAATTGTGTGGATGAATTGCTCCTAGGGGAGTTCTTGATTGGTGAATCAAGTTCTTGGGTTATGAGGGTTTAGAATTATATAGGTGTGCTTGTAATTCTTGGATCCTATCTGTTTAGTGGAATCCTCATAAGTGTGTTACTTAGGAGAAGACTGGATGTAGATTCGCCTTGAATCGAACCAGTATAAATTGTGTGTATTGCTTCTTTCTTCTCTCTCAAAATCTTTCTTGATTGAATTAAACAGTCCATTAACCCAAAACTGTGAAATTGATTAATTGAGCTTTAAAACCTAAAGATTCATTCAAGATTCATCTTAGATCAGATAAAAGCCTATTAATCAATTCAGATCCCTTTGTGGTTAAGATAATTAGACAGATATGTTTTTAACAAACCCTCAAGGGTGGTTTGTGACTCACACCCCTACAATAATTGTCATTGGGTTTATTAAGAGGTATTTTATAAAATAAGCATAATAATGCACATACCTCAACCATTAGGTTTATTAAGAGGTATTTTATAAAATACGCATAATAATGAACATACACAATTTATAGTACACATCGCCATAGGAATGAGACATAAAATTTAATCAAACTATTTGGTGTACTTTAGTCAACAACAACTTCGTTGTTACCCATTGAACTTCATTCCATGGGATCGCCATTCATGTGGAGATGGGTGTCCATTGTTGCAACTAATTTATGGGCTATAGTCTCATTCTCCTTGACGACTTAAATTCTTGTTGTTCATGCATCAACCCTTTGATAAGCAGATCTGCAATATTTCTTTCCGACCTGACAAAGTCAAGAGAGATAATATCATAAGTAATTAAATTTCTAATATATTTGTCTCTCATTCTCATATGTCAATTTCATTGACATTTTTTACTAAAAACTTTAAATATAACAATTTAATTGTCAGGATGCTTTGAACAAAGGAATAATTTATGCTTGCATAGTAGATCATGATAGAACAACAACTTTTTAACATATTTCCATGATAGTGCACCTCCATCCAAGGTTAAAACATAGCCATAACCAATAGGTGATTTGCGTCACCAAAATCAATATCCAATTTACATTAAAAATATCATTCAATAATCTCAAGAAATTGGACATATTGCCATAATATAAGAAACACAAATAATATTACACTAGATGGCAAAATAGGAAGGTATATATTCATTCACTTTATAATATATAACCAAGATTTTTTTTTTATTAACAAGTATGTTAACCATGGCAAGACACCCCCACACTTTGAAATATTTTAAATGTGGTTCTTTTTTCTTTCATAACTCATAATAAGTTTTTGTGTTCAAAATATGGTAAGCAAGATATAAAATTTCACTAATATAATGTTAGGCAAGCTAGAACTTGTAGAATAACATTTACCATATCAAAACATTTTTTTTCTTTCTTTCGCTGTACCATTATATTAACACCATACACTATATGAAGATGTTACATAACAAATAATACCATGAGTTTCACACAAAACACTCATTTATATATACATGTATTTTCATTTCTCTATTTAATTAATTTTGTACCTCAAAATTTTATAATTTGAATGGTCTCTAACCAAAATTTCTCAATATATAACATGATATATAACATCTTTATCAATGGTAAGAATAGACAATATTAAAGCATAAATTAATATAACAGCAAAAATATTAGCTTTAGTCATCACAAAAAATTATTCAATGAGCCAAAAATTTATTTATCCATAATTTCATTTATTGTTACCAATAGAAATAGAAAAATTATACACATCAATTTTTAGGCTTAGTTGAAACTGATTTAATTATAACCATAAGAAACACATTAGTTCACAAAAATGTGTTTTTATCTTCAGCTTTATATTTTTTTAATCTTAGAAATGAATGCAGATGAGTACTCAAAAATAGAAATAACAAGATAAAATTTTTTTCTCTCTAAGAATGTTAGAAAATGATTACTCAAATAATACTAATAATCATAAAAATATGAAATAACATAATAATAATAATTAGAGCAATAATAATACTAACATGTATATAAATAAATGAATATTAATCTGATATCAACTATTATAATAACAATAATAAATAAAAGATAAAAGGTAAGGAGTAGAAATATCTTAGGTTGAGGTACGCATAGCGCTATCCTTAGAGAGAAAACATCCCTACTGCACAGGGCTAAACAAATACACAATACACAATCATATGTGTTTCTTATCATATGCGTTTCTCTCCAAAGATACAACTCGTCAGATCGATCGAGTGCAGCGAAGGATCTCCAAACCTTATGAACACCATTATCTTAAAGATAATATAGAGAAGAAAAGAAGAACATTTCAGAGAAAAACTTTAGAGTTTGTTGTCTCTGTTATTGTGTCTTTTCCCATGCACTTATATGGTATTTATAGGTAGAAAAAGGAGACAAAGAAGTAAAGTGTAATAAGAATATAGCCATATAGCCGTTAGAGCATTAACCCATAAATTAAAGATATATAAAAACATAAGTAACAGTAGAATTTCTATTTTAATTATTTTATTTTTTAAATTATATTAAAATATTTCTAACAATTGATCTGTCTGACTAATGGTCCGACGATAGACTATATTGTACATATCTAATCTTGGATATTTACACCAGAACATCTAGTCTTGGTTGAGATATTAAAACCGTTTTTTAAGAACAATATATTTGTCGGTATACTTTGAATTTCAAAATATAAAACATGATTACTTTTATCTTTTAATAAATATACCGACATTCGAAATACATGTCTCACAATTTAAATGCTAACCATTCGTGTATATTATATGGATAATTGAAGTATGATTTTTTTTTCCCTAAACTCAAGCTTCAACGTACGTGATAATTGGCAAAATAATAAAATATTCAAAACTTTTCGATTGTTATGTTATCATTTGTATATTAGATTAGATACTAATATTTTAGATTTTTAACTGGTAGAATTGAAATATTTTTACATTACATCATTTTTTAAATAAAAATATATATTTTAAATTGAATAATTCAAAAATATATTTTAAAATATTGAATCACTAATATATTTCCGAAATTTTAAATTACGTAAATAAAAAATATAATTTAGATTATATTTTTGAATTTTTATTAAGTAATTTGAAAATATATTTTAAATTATATAATCTTAATTAAAAATATATTCTTAAATTTTCACATTAATCTATAACATATTGTTGAGTTGTGTAATATGTAATACATTGAAAATCTCAAATACAATTTTTACCTTTAAATTACATAATTTAAAATAAATTTTTAAACTATAGAATTTTAAATGTTTTCAACTTATGATAATTTCCCTTTTTTACATGGATACAAGGTACCATACTTTGTCAAAAAGATCAAGCAAAACGTTGTTGGGTACTTATTACATTTAAACTAAAGTCGAACGATTTCAGGAGCAAAGCTCAACAACTATTATTAACCATGTTAAACTTAGAACCAAATTGTTTAAGATATTAATCGCCGGAAGCAAGAGCTTTGTTTGGTTGTTTATGTCCCCAACTATAAATTTGGATGATAATTTTCAATCAAATTATTCATTTTTAAATGCGTAGTTTGAAAATCAAAGTTATTAATTTTTAAGTATATTGATTAAAAGTAAATAATTAAAACTATGAGAACATTTAGTAAATTAGAAGGACAAGTGTAACTAAACAAATTTTTCATTTTTTTATATTTACTAAAGATATTGGGTTGGAAGGAGGGATGTTAAGAAAATCCATATCTGCGGGTAAATCTCGTAATGAGTAGGAAATTAGTATTGTAAATGGATATTCACGAGTAACGAGTTCGAGTATTTCTTATACCAGCATATTAACAGGGTGGGTACGAGTATCATAATATCCGTACTCGTGGATACCAGTACCCGCACCTGTGCATACCCGAACCCTCACCCGTGGATACCCGTACCCGCTATACTATAATTTAAATTAAAAAAAATAAAATATAATTAAAATATTAACATATTAATTTTGAATGAGTTATTTTTTATCAATTGGTTTTTAAAAATCTTCATTTATTTGTAAACTATCACCCAACGCTATTTAAATGAGTTATTTGAACTTTATTTGAAATTTATGAATATTATATATTCTAATTTAGTTGAATTAATAGTTAAAATATGTTATTAAATATTTTAAACCATTTTTTATAAATACCTGTGGGTACCCGTGAATATCCGTGGATATTAAAAAAATATGCGGGTACGGATACCCACACAGTTATGAGAACAAATATGAAGCAAATATTTATCCAGCAAATGGGTATAGAGAGAACTATTATCCATGCCCTACCAACCCATTGATATTCATAATTGATAGATTCTATTGAATTGCATCCTGATGCAAAGAACACCTTTTGGAATTAAGAGCATAAGACGAATTGAATACAGGTGAATGCCACCAAAAATCACACATAAGAAGCATACTACTGAAATTAAACAGTAACAAAAGACATAATTTCTATAGTTTTATATCTCCATATCCATTTTGAACAAATTTTTGGTACACAGTACCCAAGAAGAAAAACTTAAAGGGAAATTAGTACATGAAAGGAGCAAAAGAAAAAAAAGAAGGAAATTGTAAACATAGTGATGATGATTTGTGGTGAAGTTGGATTGATCAATTGATGTGTATGTGAATGCCTATTGCTACAATCAAGATGGTAAGTATGCAGAAAAATATGATGGCATGAACCAAAATTGCAATCCCACTAGTGCTCATGTTCCCAAACTCAACCACTCTATACCTTGCTGGAAATTGGAACAACAAACCAGGAGATAAGAGTATGAACAAAGCCACTGCCACAATAACTGGTCCCCAATCAGCTCCCATTTTCCCTTCACTCTTCACTCTTCACTTCTCAGTTTCTGCTAGATTCTGCTTCTGCTTCTGCTTCTGTGTTCTTCCTTGATTCAGAAAACAAGCCAAATATGGAGCATGTGGTAAAGTGGGGGCTTTCTCAATAAGTAGAAGACTTCCTTGGTGGTTAAGGAGAAGGGGATGCCAAACTTGGAGGGAAAAAAAGACAAGGCCTAAGGAGAGAAGAAAGGTATGTTATTTGTTGTGGCCAGTGGGACTTGCTTTATGTGCCAGCCAAAAGAACTACCTTTTTTTTTTTTATTTTAGTTTTCCTCAAGCTTCCGATAATGTTTCATCTCACTGTCTTTTTCTCTTATTGCTTTACTGTTTGATTTTAAAGTGGGTGTAATTTGTTGATTAAACTATGTTCATTTTTTAAAAGCGGAAAGAAACGCGTGTGAAAAGATTGAGTTGTTGCATGAGACGACACTCTGGGAGGTTCCTTAGTTTATGTGTGCGAAGCCAAAGGTTACATGAATGTTGAAAAGAAGGCATGCATGCTCATAAAAGGAGAAATGAAAGGTATATCTCCATTAAGCTTGGTCAGATATGACATGACATGTAAAATATTTATTATTTATTTAGGGATTAAAATTAAGAACAATATAATTATTTATAAATCTGATGCAAAAGCAAAATTTTTGAAAGATTAAGGGACTAAACATGAAATTCAAATATACCTACCACAATTTACACAGTAATCTATACCTATTTTATTCGTCTCTTTTAGTGATTACTGGGACCATATGAAATAGTTTGTGGCCCGATAAGATAGGCCCAGTCTCCAACTCCAGTTTCATGTAATAAATATGACTTAAACCATTGGAAGATTCATTGGGGAATTTGGAAGATTCATGATATTGGAAAGAGAGAGAGTACACAGATAAAAGAAAGGGAGAAAAAGTGAGAAGCAAATGAACTCTTTGCATGTATATATAGGCAGGGTTAGAATGTTATCATGGGGAACATCTTTTGAAGATATTGTTAAATTAATTTTGTCCTACAAGTTACCTGTAATGTTATGCCATGTACATGTTCCCACCCTAAGAATGGAATCTTATTCTATCCATGCCTGTCTAAATAATTAAAAGGAAAAATATATTTTTATTCTTTAAATTTTGGCTTTCAACATTATATTTAAAAGTTACTTGTTAATGTTTTTTTCTAAGAGTTTAGGTGTGTATTCTACGGTATTGATTGCAAAATTGAAATTTGGTATAGTGGAAAATAAGGATATAAATTAACTTTGTTTCATCGTTCCTTCAAATCTTAAATTTGTAATTCTTGCTTTTGTAAAGTTGGCAATTGCCCCTCTCAGGCTCTAGGAAACAATTAAATCTATTCTCCATACTCATTGAATGGATTAACAATGTTTTATTTTATTATTTATTTTATGAGAAGAATAAGCCCTCAATAAACATAAAGTCTTTTATGCCCAACATTTGTACTATTTCTGCGAAAATAATTTAAGTACTTATATTTGAACTATTGGACTATTTGAATATGAATTTTGTTTAGGTTGAATTAGAAATTTCATGATTCTTTTGTATTTTCAATATCGGAAGCATTTCAAACAATGGCTTCTTAAATAATTTTCTCAATAATCCTTATAAAAAATGAAAAACTTAAAATTAATTAATTATTTATTTTATATAATAAGTTAATTTATCTTAGACTTTATGAATTTAACTTATTACTTGTATTCCATTGAAAATTTATATCTTGAATCGTTACAAGGAGGAATATTTACACTTGAACACAAATTAAGAGATGAGTTGATTTCTTAATAAAAATTTATGCTTTCAAAATTTTCTTTTTAAGATTAGTTACAATAAAATGTTTTTCTTTATAATAACATCAGTTAAATAAAAAAAAGTAAGAAAAGTGAAAGTTTGCATAAGATATTTTATACGGGTTCTTCACCTGATGTAGATTCTTGTTATAGTTTTTCAAATATGGTGTGATGTTCATTAAGAAAACTAAGTAAAAATTCTCATTGGACATTAAGATAACAAGCTATTTAGATGTGAATGTGCACTTCAAGAAGCTCTAGAGTAGGAGAGAGTTCATTTAAGCAATAAAATAAAAAAATGGAAACATAAACATAAAAATCGAATTGATTTAGGAAAGAAGATGAATAAAAGATGGAAAGACATGAAAGGAGAATGGGAAGAAGTGAGGAGATGTTGTAACACCAAATAATAAAAGAAAATTCATAATTTAAAATAATTCATTGTGGATACGAGTAATTGGAGGTCTTCTAGTGCCCTACAATGCATGTTTATGTTTGGAATGAAATTAGGTTTGGAGTATATGGACCAATAATCTGTATTCTTAACCAAATGAAACTGAAGTTCATATACTTTGTTGATGGTGTAGAGGCTATAAACTAGATGAATGTATATGGTCAAATCTATATGGGAGAAAAAGCATACAATTATTAAGTGATGACAAGGAAGTCGAAGATCTTGGAAATGACTACAATCCTACAACCAATCATTTAATTTAACCATGAAAGAAATTGGTTGGTGATGATCATGTGGAGACATCTCTTGATCCTCAAATTCAAAATTTTGTCTTTATTATCTACGCACTTTACACATTCCCGATTTTTGTTGAATTTTTCTAATAATAGCATTTATGTCTTTAGGATATTGGTGTCTTGCTCATAACATTGATTCTTCCTTATTGTGTCACTCAACAAACCCTGTTGCAGTCATTTCCATTGTTGCCCTAATTAGAGAACAAATTCATAATGAAGGAGGTCATTTTAGAATAGAGTTCATACATTCAACCCGGTTTGTTGTCATGTGTCGAATCTACTGCCCTCGTCGTACGCTTGAGTCCACTTTTGTAATGGTATCCTGTCGATTTAAGAATACAAATTAGATTGTAATGGTATGCTTGAGTCCACTTGGGATGAATGGGATCTCAATGCCAAAACTTGTTGAATTTTACATGGATTGTGTGATACCGAGCTTGTCCATAAAATTTGCATTCAAGCAATGATGGATCATTTTTGCCATTGTCATAAAAAAGCATACACCCTTTAACACAAAAATCAATCTTCTTAGACTTCAAACCTAACTTTGAAACTAATCTCTTGGCTTCATAATAATTCTTTGGAAAAGAATTATTTAGTGGTGTTAGATCTAAATAGATTTTTGCCATACTGTCTAATGTTCCAATTAGATTTGCAAGCTAAAAGTCTAATGCATACTGATAGTTTCGACTCTATTACCCCTCCAAATACAGGTTGATTTGCCTCTGCCAATAAATTTTAAATACTCTAAGTGGCTTCATTTGGAGACTCTTCTAAACGACTATTTTCTTATTAATCAAATGAACCATGTCGATTAAGAGCAGCATTCACCATTTCTTGGATATACATAAATTGATCCATCTTAGAGGTGTGTGCAATAGTGCTTGAACTATGAAGGCGATTTTCTTGTGCAGTCCAATCAACAGAGGGCATTTATTCACCATGAAATGTCCAAATCTTGTAATTTGGCATGTATCCTTTTTGGTATAGATGAACTTTAACCACCTCGTCTTTCAAAATTTTAGTGTATTCGCACCATCAAGAGCATAATATTTATATTGTCGAGCTGTTCGAACAAAGTCTTCAACTCCTTTGAGAAAAGTTTCCTTCAAACCTCTTCCAAGATAACAATGTTCATACATCCAACCAAGGTGGATGGGAACTTCCGCCATGTCCTAGGGTAAGCCCAAGGAGGAAAATGTTATGTTACATTATGCTAGTGCAACAAAGGATAATTATCAAACATGTGTCTTAAGTAATAAACCTATTACTACCTAAGCCCATACATGTGGAAGGCAAAGATAGAGGGTGCGCGAATAATTTCATCATTCTAGCACACTTCTAGTTTACTTGATTTCAATTTTTGCACCAATTTTATAGTATTCTTTTAGTCTAGTTGCAATTTACATATACAAATCATGATCAAGGTACCAATTATATAAAGCAATTGGTATTAACTATAATCATATATATTCAAACAACATAAGCAACCATGGTGGATGGGAAATTCGGCCATGTCCTAGGACAACCTAAAGGAGGAATATGTTATGTTACACTACATAAGTGCAAAACAAGACAATTATCGAACATTGGACTTAAGTAATAAACCTATTACTACTTAAGCTCATCCATGTATAAGACATTTGATTTCAAGGTAGTTTACTTGATTTCAAGGTAGCAATTATATAAAGAAATTGGTATTTGCTATAATCATACTTCAATCATATATATTCAAACAACAAAAACAAATTACAATGAACGCTAGATACCAAAAACACTAGAGAAGGGTTGAGGTTGAGTCAAAGAAGAAGGAACTACAAAAGAAGCTAGTTAATGTACCTGCAAAATAAAAAGCCATTTAGAAGTAGATATAAGAGTTTTATGTGTACAAGAACTTTGTGGTTGATAGTTAGAGTTATGGTTCAAATTGATGATTCAAGAGTTGGACACCCTTAAAATAGTAAAAATGGAGTTGTACGAAGTTGATTCAACATGAAGTAACCACCAAATCAAGCAAATGTAGAATTTGAACCAGTGAAGCCAAATGCGCATGCTCAAAGTTGAGTAAACTTTGACTTTTTTTATTTGATGCTTAAATGCAAGTGCAAACTGATGGAGAATGTTTAAGGTGCTTTAACACACATGTTAAATGCAAAAGAAAGAACTAAATATTGAAATCCTACTTAAAACCCAAAAATCACAACCTAAAGCAAGAGTAGTCTACCAAATTAATCATTTTCTATATACATGTACTAAGAAAACCTATGGAACTGTAATCTAACTATCCACACAAGTTTCTAATGTCAAAATATGACTAAAAAATAGCTCATACGACTAAAAATAACTACAACTCCAAATTTAAGTACCTAAGACCTAAAACACCACTAAATTATGCTAAAACTGCAAAAAATTAGAAATTAAGTAAAATAGTGCATATAATGCTTATAAAACAACTTGGACAAGTTCTAATTAATAAAAGAAAGGTGAAGAACATATCACAACTTAGAATTAACAAACTAATTTGAGTTTTCCTAGTCAAAACCCAAAAAATGAACTAGAAATGAGCTAAGACTAACCAAATTAGCAAAGAAAATGTTGAGAAATGATGCAAACAATCTAATTAGTATAAGAATATTGAAAACTAAGGTCAAACTGAGGAATAACTTGGAAAACGAAAATTGATATGTAGAGGCTAACTTGTGTGACTTAGTTTATGCATAACTAGTCTAGACTCATAACTTAGTTTATATTTTTTTCATTGAATTAGAGTGACATACTTGTGTGGCTTATTTTGATTTTGAAATAGTGAACCAAGGGCAGAAAAACCAGCTGAAACAATGGCAAAATATGCACTAAATTGGGTGAAAAGTTGCTAAGTTGACCATGAGTTGACTTTTTGCATTTTTGCTCTAATATGAAATCTATGAAAACTGGTAAAAACAGCACCAAGAACCTACTCAAAAAACTTAAAATGACTAAAGGAACCTAAGAAATAACTCAAACCTGAAATCCTACCTAAAACTCAAAGTTTCACTACCTAAAACTTGTAAAAACCTTAAAACTAGGCTAAAACTAAGGTTATGCTAAAGCTTGGGTAGAAGTGGAGAGAAACTACCTAGACAAAGTTAAAATGACATAAGAAAACTTAATCCTAACTCACAAAATATCTCCAAAAAGATATACCAAAAATAACTACCCAGACTAGTCTACCAAATCAACCCTTTTCTATATGCATATACTAACCTAACCAATGGAATTGTAATCTAACTATCCTAACAAGTTTCTAATGGAAAAATATGATTTAGAAAGTGTTCCTAATGTGTTAATTTGTCTTGCAGTGAAAGTTCATTACAAAACATGGCATGTTTCAAAACAATTACTCACACCAAGTTACCCAAAGGTTCACGGATGTGGTAAAAAAATTTTCCTACAACAATTTTGTTTTAGACGCCACCTATTAAGCAACAATCTACTATACCAACCTACAACTCAAACTGAATCCACACCAAGCTTAGCAATGTTGGCACTGTTGTGGTTAAATTTTCTCTTTAACTAATAAAAATCAACACGTGCACACGTGTATACCCTAGGGATTACAAGCTGTTGTGCACACAAGCAAAATTATCTTGTTTCACCAAAAGGCCACAATTGTTTTCTGCCATAATAAGATGATAAAGGCTGCTACAAAATTTACACTACACCAATTAAGCAATTAATGGTGTTGCTGCTACCATTTGAACTGTATAAGCTAATCCACGTTAGTCAATTTTATGCAGAACTTCATGATCCAAATGTTGCACCATTTACATAAGCAATATGACACTTATAGGGGGTGTTTCCTTGCACTGTCTACTGCCAAAATTGGCTGCAAATGTTGTTGGATGAAAATTTGCTATGGAAAGGACCAGCTCGCTTCACCAAGCTTCTTGTTGCACTGCCACCAAGTTAGAAATGGTGTTGCACAACACAGAAAAAAAGGCCAGTCGCTTGGACTAGAAAGCTTGATGCCTCAGCTTTGTACAAAAATATTAGTTTATTCTAACTAATTGATTCAGCCAACAACTTCACACAACCATTTTAATGTACTAAATTGGACAAAAGAGTTAAGTTCCTTCGCAGTAGAACTTTTACATACATGAAGGTTCTAACTTGATAGTACTCTGGACATAATTAAACTCAATGCTACCGTGCATATAACTACTAAAACTTCCACATCATGGCAGTATTATGAAAACAACTTTGTGATTTAAGGATAAAAAACTGCACAATTCTACAATTAGGGTTCTGCCCTCAAACTTGGACTTGACACAATGATCAAATAATGTGTGTTAACTTTCTCCAAACACTAGACTTTAGCAGACTCACAATTACTATTGAAAATAGGAAATGACAACACCTTCCCTACACAGTAACCCCTTCTCCACAAAAAGCCCCCTCGACTCACGCGGATGCCCACTTCGAATTTCCTCTCACCCACAAAAATGGAAGCAACTATCAACACAAAAAAGAATATTAAGGATGAATTAATATGTTGGATTGGTACAACAATTGCTTGAACAAAAAACGTGCTTACCCTACTTCTCTATCGGCCTCAAAATGGGATGTCGAACTCACAAGCCAGTGTCAGCGTTACCAGAAGGAGGCAGTCACTGTAGCGATTGGTAGTGGCACAGCAGCGGTAGTGGCCGATAATGGCAGCGACGAGTTAAGTGATGGTATTTAGGGGAGAAGAGGTGACGCACATTTTTCCAACGTTGGGGGGAATGTGTTTAATATGATATTTTTTAAGTTTAATTTCACGCACTTACCAACGGATTAATCCGTCGGTCCTTTGTTTGCAATTTCTTGGTCACATTACCAAAGAATAATTTTGTCCCCATATATCTCTTGTGTTATTATCGAAAATATCTATCCGTACGTTTCTCGCTTTAAGTTCGTCGCTAAATTTGTTGATAAGTATAATTTACCAATGAATTTTAATTTGTTGGTAATTTACAAATTTCTTGTAGTGAGAAGAATTTCAATCATAATAAGTTGATTCATGGTGGAGAAAACTAATAAATCTAATCATGAAAATAATGAGTAATTAGTCTTAAACGTTTTCTTAAACGCAAAAAAAAAAAGATTATAAGTTTAGAGTGATAGAATGATAAAATAAATAAAAATAATTATTTTAAAGCTATTTACAATCTTTTAAATTATATTCTAATTATTTATTTAATTTAAAGTCATATATTTTAACCTAATTGAAAACACCAAGTCATTGTGGTCATATTTATCAAAAATAAATTTTAAACTTTTATAACATCTATCTTTGAAATCATTAATAAGATATTGAATTTTAATCTAATAAAGGTATAAGTATTTTTTTATCTGGAAGAGGAAGCACGCCGAATGAACTTAAAATAAAATAAAAGCAAAGTGTGAAAGAAAGAAACATTCTTTTCAAACTTATTTGGAAGCCGTCGACTCCAATAATAGTGTGATGCCATGAAGCCGCGAAGTAACTTTCAAGGAATCGTTGCATTATGTTATGCCTATGCCGATCCCTTTGTCTCATCTTTCAACCTCAATACCTCTCACTTCCCTTCCTTGAACTTTATGTTGTTTCTTGTTAGCAAAAACCCTTCAAACATTACAATATAAATAAATTGACCTAGTGCCATTTCCTCCATGTGTTCATACATTTTGATCTCCCAAATAAAAAAGCTTGAGAGAAATATTAATGGGTGATTGGGCTGGGGTGGTGATAGGGTTGGTCCTGTTTGTGGTGCTTTCACCAGGATTACTCTTCCAGGTTCCCGGCAAAGGAAGAGCAGTGGATTTCTGCAATTTCCAAACAAGTGCCATCTCCATCTTTGTTCATTCCCTTCTCTTCTTTGGCTTCATGGCCATCTTCCTTATTGCCATTAATGTTCACATTGGTAGTGGATAAATCAATACAATATGGAACATCTCTTTTGTTCTGTTATATCTTATACCTTCCTCTTTATCCCATTCCATTTAGGGTATGGAATAGGACTTCTTGTTTACTTTCATCCATGAACAGTGAAAAGATAATTTTATTTCACTTCACCCTTTTTAATTTATTCCGTTTATTGTTATTGTTATATATTCAAATATCTGTTGAAAGTTTTATACGAATGAAAAAGTTGAATTACATTACATATAAAAAGAAATTCACATTTGTTGAACTTTAAGATCTTTTGTAAAGGAAATGTCAAGGATAACAAATACTTTTTTACCGATGGATCTCTTGAATTGAAATTAACTGAAAAGACACACTATCAATAAAACATCATACCAATTTGTACGAAAAATTGATCTCTCCTCTAAACAAAAATCTTAAAAATATGAGTATATTTTTTCTGTTTTTATGATGCTTAACACTTTTCCATAAATAAATGTTGAATTGTATAGGTTTAAGATTATTTTCTTGGTGTAATTAGTAACTCTAATTGGACTGGCAATTAGGCTCGTATTTTTATTGTTGTTTACAATTTTATTTGTAGTTAGTTTGCTCTTTTCTTTGGACCTGCTTCAAGAACCGTGCACCACCATGAACTAGATGCAAGTCCATTGGGGGCTTCTTTCTGTACTTTCAACCATTTTTGTATCTCCAAAACTTTTTAAAATTCTTATCTTATTCTTTTATTAAAAGTAACTACATATTTACTCTAGTGTAACTCACCCACCTCCAAATGTTTTTTTAACCGATGTCGACATCTAATACCTTATTTTGTTTCATGGATGTCAACATCCGATATTATATATTTTTCCAATTATGGATGTCAACATCTAGTATGTAATTTTATTTTTTTCATTTACGAGTATCGAGATCCAATTAACATATATTTAAAAAAATTTATACATTGGATGTTGACATCCACTACATATATAAAAACTGATTTTGAAATTCGTTTCTATATATACTGGATGTCCACATTCGGTAACGAAAACAAAAAAGTTCTGGATGTCGACTTCTGTAGAACAAAATTAAATACTGGATGTTGATCTTTGTAGATAAAATAAATTATAACACTGAATGTCGACATTTGTAACGGATAAAAACTGAAAAAAAATATTAAGTATCGGATATCGACATCCGTAAAAACAAAACAAGGTATTGAATGTTGACATCCGTTGGAAAAAAACAATTCGGGGTCAATCAATGAGAGAGATAAAAAGGTAGTGACTTTTACTGAGGGGCAAAGTGGAAATTTAAAATTTTTTTGTGGTGCAGAAGAAGTGTTTAGAAGTGCAGGGAGAAGCCCCTAGTCCATTTTATCCACTTGCTTTCATCATGGGCCGTGTAAGAATCCAACGTTTAGCTCAAAATGATTGCTTAGTGAATGAGGTTTCTTCATGCTCTTCCAAAATTTCTTTGGCACCCAAAAAAAAATCAAATTTTCAAAAATATTCTTCAACCATTTAGACAGAATAACACAAAACAGAGTAACACAACCCCTTAAGTTGCTTCCGAAAGTTGACTTCTGAATGTCAACATCAGATGAAGATTTTGAACTTCCGAATGCCAATATATATATATATATATATATATATATATAATATTCCTTTTCT
>Ga0209589_1008009_pt1 | contig 16682 bp, 5 predicted proteins | sample CowpeawhiteBW_FD_187525 | JGI IMG/M metagenome (GOLD analysis project Ga0209589, IMG submission 187525) | Root nodule microbial communities of legume samples collected from California USA - Cow pea white BW (SPAdes) (version 2) | ecosystem: Host-associated > Plants > Roots > Nodule | place: USA...
ATATATATATATATATATATATATATATATATATATATATATATATATATATATATATATGTGTGTGTGTATGTGTGTGTGAGATTGTGTTGAATATTAGTTGCAAAAAAAAAATGATCCATACATTATTTTTTCTATTGTATTTGTTGTGTAGTCATGTTAGTCTTAAAGTTGACGGAATTCAGGAAGATTTGGAATTGGAGAGACAATTTGATCTCATTAATAAACCTTCTATGAAGAGTATTCATGCATGTCTCAACTTTGTTATGTTTCATCATATGCTTCCTTTAGTTGATATCACACTACATGATTTAATAATAATTTTATTTCTATATGTTTAATTTTGGATTTGATAGACGAAGGTTGGAGACATTATTGATTGCATTGACATTTACAAACAACCATCATTTGACCATCCTTTGTTAAAGGGCCATAAGTTGCAGGTATATAACCAAAAACCTTTAATTACATTGAAATTTGACTTTCATTTTCTTTTCAATATTTATGACTAATTTTCAACCCTTCTTTCTCAATGTTTTCCATGCTTTGATATTTGTTTGTTTTTTTTTTTTATTTAATGTCAGAGAAAACCTAGCTTTCATAATGTGATTGGAGAGTCAAGTCACAAAAATTTAAGAACTAAATCCATATTTGGATTGAGTAAGGATGAATGTCCGACGGGGACTGTTCCTATACTCAGAACAACAAAAGATGACCTTATTCGTGAAAAATCAATGTTAAACAATCATATGTTGGTTCAAGACGTTCCTGGTGTTCATGTAAGATTATTTATAAAAATAGTTTACAATGTTGGTACTTCGTTTTTATAAATTGTATTCCATCTAATTGTTTTAATCTGACTATTTATTTGTATATATTGAATTTTTTAGCTTGCAGAAGTTTCCCTTAAACCACATTTTGGTCCTTATTACGGAGTCAATGGAATAAATAGTCTTTATAATCCACGACTTGATGCAAAGTTTCAAATCTCTATGTCTCATTTGTGGGTTCAAAATGGATTGATAGAATCAACTAACAAAATCTCATTAGGATGGCATGTAAGTTGTAATTTTCACATTAAACTTGTGTGTGTGTGTGTGATAAAAAAAATTCTAATTAATTCAATGCACTTCTATCAGGTGATTCCAGAACTATATGGTGATTATGCATCTCACTTTTATTCCTCATGGACGGTAAGGACATATCAGTACATTTTGTTTATGGTTACTTTGTTTGTAGAAATGAAAGATAGGATGCGCTCCCCTGATAATTTGGTACTAGTGATGGATCTTTTTTTACTCTTCTAGATTTCATGTATAAGGATATAACTAAGCCATTATGAGTCATAAATACTTTTTAATTAATTTATTTATCATATTAATATCATTATGCAAAATTTAATGTGGTATTAAATATTTACAGTCAGATAACTACAAGAAGACAGGATGCTACAATATTCGGTGTGCAGGTTTTGTTCAAACTAGTAAAGAAATTTATCTTGGTTTACGCATAACCAATGTATCTGTCTATGGAGGACCAATTTATGCATCTCCCTTTTCTATTTCTCAGGTCATAATCATTTTGTATAGTTTTCACTATAGTCAAAAAATATAGCTAGATTTCACTTGTATAGAATTGATATATATTTTAGTTTTCTGAATACACCTTTTAAGTGAATATAATGATAAAACAAATTAATATTGTATGGTAGACATAGTTAATATATATATATATATATATATATATATATATATATATTAATAAAAGTGTTTCTATGTTTTTAGGATCCAAAGACCAAAAATTGGTGGTTAAGTATAGAAAATAAATTTATTGGATATTTTCCAATAAAATTGTTCTCAAACATGAGCTCAGCTGATGAAGTAGGGTGGGGTGGAAGAACAAGAACTCGTCTTGGTACTCATAGTCCTCAAATGGGATCTGGACATCTTCCTAATGATAACATTGCTACTCATGCTTGTTACTTTAGACAAGTGACGATTCAAGATTCATCAAGAAGAACTCGTGGAGCTAAAGCGTATGAAACTTATTCATTCAGTGACAACCCCAATTGTTATGATGTTAAATACTATGCAGATGCAGTACATTACTTTGGCTTAGCACTTTTCTTTGGAGGACCTGGTGGTAACTGTGGCAATTAATTTATTTTCAATTAAACTTTATATGAAGTAAAGAAAAACTTTCATGAATGTTTTACTTTGATAATTATTTTTTGACGCTAGTAGATTTAATAATGTTGTTATTTTTCATCTTTAATTTACTTTAAAGATAAGTCAGAAAACTTTTGTTTATAATCAAATAATTATCACTACAAGAAAATTTGTAAATTACAATCAATTTTAGAGACAAAAAATAATTGTTCATTATAATGATTAATTTAGATAAATAAAAAAAAATCATGTTGTCACAAAATCATGTTGTAACAAAATGAAGATGTAATTAGTACGGTATATTTATTCATTTTATTCATAACTAGTCTTTATTAATGAACTTCAATGATCATTCTCTTGGAGTTTTGTCTTCCAATTATGCATTATTTTTATCTTCTTTTTTTCGTTTTCATTTTTTTTATTCGTTCAATCCACTTTAAAATAGGATCGACGTTAATTAGTACGTCAAGGCTATTAAACTAAATTTCATTTCTAAGTATAGATAAAAAAATAGAAGTATAAAGAATAAAATAGAGAAAATAACGAATGATATAAATAGTACAATATTTATAATGGTAATAATAATAATAATAAGGGCCTTGTTTTTCTTAATTGATGCAAGCATTTTCTCAGTTGATGTTTTTATCTATTCTGTCATGTTTTTTTGTCATTATCAAATCAAAATTTAGAAAATAAATATGATAAAACAAATTATTTGCTCAAATTATTTCTTAGTGTTACGGCTATTCATGAGTATTTTCATTTTACATTTAAATACTGATACTTTTTTTAATATTTAGTCTTAATAAATAATAAAGAAAATGAATGATTTATATGCTACGCCTCGTTTATCCTTTATTCTAATTTGAGAAACGTTAAATGGTTTCAAATTTGTCTTTGTCTATTCTTCATTTGTTTTCTTATATGCTCTTTGTTTGTTTCTTTACACAAAAGTAGGTGCTTAAATTGTTTATTTATTTATTTTGAAATTTTTTATTGAATTGGTTTATTACATGACCAAAAAAAATAGATATGAAACTTTATTAAATATGTAATTTTAATTTAGATGCGACACTTTCATCTTAAAGAAGCCCAAAAAGACTAGATATTACAAAAAAGAGTTTAGTAAATCATTATAGCTTAATAAAAACAATTTAGTGCTTATTTTTATTAGTGATAATTGAATTATGGTCATACTTTATTTTAATTATTTTTCCTTTTTAATTAAAAAAAAACATATAACGTTTATTCAGTTTTTATTTATAATTTTAAATATTTAGTATGGAGGATAAAAATGAGAAAACAATTAAACAAAATCTACTTTATTATTGATTAATTTCGTTTCTATCTCTCCTATAATTTACTAAAATTGTGATTTTGAAACATGATGCTAAAATAATACTTATTGTCAATTAAGGAAATGTCTTTTCAAATTGAAATTGTTAGAATCATATTTGGTACTATATATGTTACAAAATAAATTAAAGAGTTTTACTTTGAGTTGAAAAACAATTTTTAAAGAATCTTTATTATTAATGAATTATTAATTATTTTATTAAAAAAATGGTTATATTATTGTAAGGATATTGTTTTCTCGAGTCGTCTAGAACGTTATAAATCTTGTGATCGGAATTTATCTAAATTGTAGTTGCTTACATATTCAAACATTATATCCTGCCTTAAATATCTGATTGGCTCATTAATTGAATAATTATATTTCAAACTACTTGTTAATTTAAATAATTTGTTTTATTTCATACATTAAAAAAATGTAATTATCTCAAATATTTCATATTTGTTCTTAATAATCACATAATGCTACAATATCTAAATAAAAATATATTTTAAAATCTAAAATCGAATAGTCAAATGTAATGATATACGTATCTCTTTCTTCAAACATGTTAGCTAAGTACGAATTAATTAAAAGTTTCACAAGAGTAATTAACATAATAATTAAAAAAATACTTAATTTTTAAGATTTAAAATGTATATTTTTTATTTTAATCTACCTCATCCTTAGTTATATATCTTAGTCCGAAAAATGTCAATAATAATTTTTTAAAAGAAAATTGTTTTTTTCACAATTAAATTTTAACAACTCTCTCCTACAACTTGAGATAACATTTTTCAAGTTATTTTTCATTTTTTTTTGAAAAATTATATTATAACAATTAAATTTTGATAATTTTTTCTTCCAACCTGATTTATCATCTTTTAAATGTCTTTTTATTTTTTCTATTTTCTCATTTTTCTATATTCTAAATTCATTTAAAATATGCAAACTCTTGTAAGAGAAATTTGTGAAAATTTAATTGTTATATTATCATTATTCTTTTCTTTTTCTCATTTTTCAATATTCTAAAACCACTTAAAAAGTATCATCTTAAATTATCAAAAAAAATTATCAAAATTTAATTATCAAATATCATTATCTTATTAAAAGGTAAGGTAGACACATAACCATTATATTGTAAAGTCATTGAAAAAGCAAACGATTATTTCCTTTTCTTATTCTCTGAAACGAAATGCTCTAATGATACAGACACAACACATTACAGAACAACATCACACAACAGACAAGACACACTTTTTACTAAGTTTGATGTCCAAATTTCGCAAGTCAAACTAAAACTTTCTTTTCCTTATATTTACCTTCAAACCATCCTTCATGAGAAGAACAATCGAGAGGCTAGGAGTTGCAACATAACCCTCCACCACTTCAACATGGTAACGCCGCAAAATAGCTGCTGCCACCATCTTCAACTGGATAAAGGACAAGTCTTTCCCCAAGCAAGACCTTGGTCCTGCATTGAAAGCAATGAATTTGTAAGATGGTACATAAACATTACCTCCTTTCTCTGAGATCCATCTCTCTGGCTTCAACTCCATGCAATCTTTTCCCCATATTTCTTCTACTCTTCCCATTGCATACAGAAATAGTAATATCTTTGTTCTGGGATTCACACAATGACCACTTGGAAGTACATCAGATTTTAGTGCTTGTTTGCGTTCGAAGGGTATAGGTGGAAACAGCCTCAATGTTTCACATATAGCACCATGCAGATAAACCAGTTTCTTCACCTCCTCTGCACTCAAAACTGCATTTTCTTCATTACTTCCAAAGTTTTGATTAATCTCTTCAAGAATCTTCTCTTCCACCAAAGGGTTTGTAGCAACAAGCCAGAAGAACCAGGTGAGAGCTGAAGTTAAGGTATCTCTCCCAGCCACAAACAGATTGAACACAGCATCTCTTAGAAATATATCTTCATGTTGTTCCTTACCTTCTCTCATCAAACTTGTTAACAAGTCAACATAAGTTTCTTCATTTTCATTTTCCTCGTACCTTCTTAGATCTTCTCTCTTGGACGCTATGCATGAATATATGAACTCATCAAGCGTTTTACATGCTTCTGTCATCTTCTTCTCTTGACCAATCTGAAGCCATTGCTGCATCTTCCAAACAAACTTTGGCACTATGTGCCTGTAGAATATGCACTCTTCCGCTTGGTTAAAAGCCTTCTCGATTGCAACTTCTGGGAAATCAATGGAAAGGCATTCAGGGTCACGACCAAGAACAGTAGAACATATGTTATCAAAAGTGAAGCGATTGAAGACATCTTGAAGATCCACCACCACCCTCCCTTGCGCGTGATGATTCAACAAAGGAAGCAAGCTATTCTTCACCTTCTTCTGAATGGTTTTCTCCAGAAACACCTCGAAGCTTTTATGCTTGAACAAGGAATGGAAGAGATCTCTGTCATATTTCCAAGCTTCTGCATCAGCAGTGAAAATGCCATCTCCGAAAGCCTGAAAAATCTCACGAAACTCGGGTCCCTTGACGTAGTTGTGAAAATTTCTGCTCAACATGTGATGCACGTTGAAGGGATCGCAGGTGAGCATGTAGTTCATACTGGTGAACCATGGCCCAGTGAACTCACCAGTGCCACCGTGTTGCTTCAAAACCTGAGTTGAATAATCATGGGCACGCCACAAATTGCAAAGAACTTGTGGTAGCATCCCAACAAAAGGGTATTCAGTGAAGATGGGGTGCGTGCAACATCTTCTGAGATAAATGCAGAAGAGTGCTGCAATTGTTGCTGCTGCATAACCGACCAATAAGAATGCCATGTTGTAAATATGAACAAAAACGTTTTGGTTATGTCATGTTATATAGAAGATTCAGTTTATGATTAGATTAGTTTATGTTACCATAATGTTTTTTATATATTATCATGTTTGTCCCACTTTTAATGATGTGAAATATTTAATATATATACATAACCTAATTTTGCGACTTCTGTTTCCAGTTCATAAATGTTGGCAGAATGAGATTTGATGGTTCATGAGTCAACACGTAGACACTTTTGTGTATATAGGGACATTGTAGATTTGAAATTCTGAAGTTCGTAAACTTGGTGTGATAGGTTTTTGTTTGTTTTTGTAATGAGATAAAGAAAGAAACAATAATGTTAAGATGAGAGAGAAATGAGGCTTATCACTTCGTACATAATTTTGGTCTTATATGTTTATTAGCATTCAGCATTTTCTGTTTTGGCCCATGCAACAAAGCTGCAAGATGTTGGAAAAAAGATGATGGTGACTACCTAAGCCATTCTTTCCACAAATTATATATATAACTATACTTAGTAACTTTATGATATATATATATATATATATATATATATATATATATATATATATATATATATATATATATATATATATATATATATATATATAAAATTTACGAAATTATTTAATATGTAGAGAAAATGGAGGTGTATGTATATTATTGTTTATTTTAGAAAAATAACTTATAGACATTAAAAGGGTATATGATACTTAATATATATACTTAAACCTCCTCATCTTTTCACCACATAATCATCTACTATGTTCTACTTGAGTGTGAGCAGGTATTAGACACATGATACCAACCAATAATGAATCCTTATATCATTGTATACACTAAACCATAAAGAAATTCTTCTTGAAATTCTTTCATCAACAACACTATTCATGCTCATAACCATATATCCAATTCAATTTATAACAATAAGGACTATAGAATATAGTTCAAGCATACATAGATCATCCAGAGTAACCAAAACAGGAAAATAGGAAAATGGTGTTATACATAAAAACACATCAAAATGGTGAAAATCATTTCTCTAACCACAAACTTTAAAACAAAGATCTCACTGGTTAAAATGAAGATTCACTTGTCTAGGATCAGCTGTCAAAATTCTAGTTTGATTTGATGGTTAACGAAGCGGGAATCTTCATTTTACTAAGAGGATGCAGTATTGAAAACTGGGTAGCGCCTAGCGCTAGAAAGTGGCGCCCAGCGGTGATCAATTCGTAAAACCAGCGCTCAACGTTGCCATAGTGAAGCTCAGCGCTGATCAACTCGTAAAAGCCAACGCTCAACATTGCCATGGTGAGGCTTAACGTTGTATCAACTATCAGCAATCTCAATTTAAGGTTTTTGGGAAATCAGGACCTGTTTCATAGCTCAAATTGGTACTCCTCCTTTATGTGTTGGTCTAAAACAGTCTTTAAAGCATATGAGTTGGTACCAATTTAATCAATGACTCAAATCCTACAATTTTCCCAAATTCCTTCACAATCAATCAACCAATCATGCAAGATTCATTAAACAGTTTACATACCAAAATGACTCATACAATTAATGATAATTACCAAATTCAATCAATCACAAACATGCCAATATCATTCTCTATCAAACTCACTCACATAAACAATACAAATTACTTCCACTTACTTGACAAAGTGGTTCAAACAGCTCAAAAGACTCAAGGAACACCAAAACACCCTTAGTTCCATAGAATTCTCTATTTATACCTAAGAACAAGAATGATTAGGATCTACCGTTATGATCACTGATCAAGAAAGACTCATATAGAAGATCAAAAGAACACATGCAAGCAGAAAAGTCTCACGTGCAATAGAAACTAAAAGAAGACTAAGGAAAAATGGCTGAAACTTACACTACTAGAAATTCTCATATGAGATTTTTCTTGCAAATTTGTTAAAAAAATTTGCAAGAAAAGACATTTTTCTGCCATTTTTTCTAAGAATTTTAATTGGCAGGTAATTCCTTCGTGGGTAATCATTTCCTACAAAATTATAAAATTTGCAAGTATTTTCTACAAAATTTGTTGCGAAAAGTGTTTAATACAAAATATTTTGCAGGAAAATTGGTAGCAATTTCTCGCAAAAAAAAATTTCACAACAAAATTTGTAGGTCCTACGGAAAAAATTTCAAAACAAAATTGGCAGAAAATATGAGTTTTTTTAGTAGACTTACGCAAATGAAGAAATTGATCGGTTCAAATTGAAGAACTCGCCGCGAGGATCACTGCTACGGTCTTATATCTTCAATCAGGCGAACAAAGAAAGAGAACACTTAGAGACAAGTAAGAGATTGTGTGTTTTAAAATAATGAAACTCGTTTAAAACAAAACTATTTATACTAAAATCTTTAAATATTAAAATAATCGATACTCACTATTTTTAAACCACTATCACTTCTAAAATATCATTTTCTAAAATTTCACACAGTCAAAAATATTTTTTTGGCAAACAAATTTTTGACAAAGTTGACAAAATTACTAAATAGTGTAATTTTTTTTTTGTATAGAAGTTACAAAAATAAAATAATAAAATTTTAGAGTTTTTTTATCAAAAATAGTTATTTGTCAATGTAACACCCCATTTAATTAATAACGTAATTAAAGAAACGTCACACTAGAATAATATCGTAGCGCAATCCTGGAGTTTAAATCCACTCCTTACAACGTAAGGCACACCACGGTGCCACAGGATAAACTAGATATAAAGTTAAAAGGAATTGAAGAGATAACAAGTTAAACAGAATACATGGGCCGTGGCCCTAAGAGAAGTCCAACAAAAGAAATAAAACATCAGCTCCAGCCCAGATGGGCTATGCAGCGGAGCATCGTTCCCCTGTTGACCGCGAGAACCTCTCGCTTCTGCTCACATCAATAATTTGATGATCATCGCAAAAGAGAAGAACCACACACAAAACAATCAAACGAGCAAAGGGTAAGCTAGAGCCAAAAATCATATCATCAATTAAATCAGATTCATATTCACAGTCCATCATACATACATCACACAAGCATGTCACTACTCCCCAAGCAATACACTACGACTCGACTCGACTCATCTGGATACATATAACCTGGTCGGATTCAGCGGATGCTTGCACTTGTGGTGGATACCTCTGCTCACCCCCGAGCTATGTGTTACAAGTGTTATAATGAATCAATTTTCCCTCACCACAAGGTTAGCCCTTAATGAATTTCGGGCCTCCTACTACTCTCACCACAGGAGTCAGTCCGCTCTAGGTGAGACTAACTGACTCCTTAGAGTGTTAGGATGTAACCTTACCTTGAATCCTTACCTAGTTATATAGATGGGGCACCACCATGGACACCCACTAACAGGGCCATGGGATTACGTCCCGACCACTGAAGCACGACCCTGGGAATCTCACCTAGAGATCCCCAAGGACTTACGTACTGACACGGACCAAACTTTCTTAATCAATCAAACAGATTCGGCATGCATACATACAATTTATATACATATACGTAAAAATTCTCGCAATCCACCTCTTCCGTTTTCCCAACCAAACCATGCCAACTCGTTATTCTCGAACCCAGAGTATGGAACCCTGTCTCATGCCATTACCATGCCACATTGATACCAACCCTTTCATGTCTCATGTCGAACTCATGCCAAACTCATCATTTCAATTCCATGAATCATCTCATACAATTATCATGTTCACATCATGTTAAAACTCACAAATCACAACTCATACACCACCTCATTCATACCTACCATTCAGTTCATAAACTTAAAGGTAATACTCATACAAGCATGTTGTCCACTTTTAAAATCAAGAAAACATCAAGACCAACCCCTTTCTTGCCCAGCATCTCGCTCAGGCAGAAAGGTCTCGCCAGGCGAGGAGGACCCTCGCTCAGGCGAGCTTCCTTCGCCTAGGCGAGAGCTCGACCTCCAGAATTAGAACCCTACGCGCGTTCTCGCTTAGGCGAGACCCTCCTCACCTAAGCGAGACGTTCGCTCGCCCAAAAAGTGCAGTGGGTCGCCTGGGCGACCCTTCGTGGAGAAATACACAAGCGAGTCCCTATTAATCTCGCCTAGGCGAGACAGGCTCGCTTAGGCGAGTTTAACAGACTTCGCCATTGTTCCTCCCTGCCATCAACACAGTTTCATGCCCAAACAACAACACAAATCATGCCATACACTCGCAACCACATATAAGCACGAAAATCACAGAACATCATCAAAACTACCATCATTGCACCAAACAATAGGGTTCTAGCTTCCCTTACCTGGAAATAAGCTAGCAAGACAGCCCTACACACCCTCGACACAGAAGGTAAGAGCACAGCAGCTCAAGGAAGGAGAACAGCGGCTAGAAGGAAACCAAGAAAATATAGCAGAAGGGGTTATCAAAAGAGTCCCACGGAAACACCACAGAAGAGTTAGTGGAAGCTACAACGAGCTCGCAAATAACTTACATGGAGTGGAGAAGTTGAAGTTCGCTCGGAAAGGGTGATGACTAACCCTAGCAGAGCTCTGAAACAGAAGGGGCAGTGTTTAGGTACGAATTTGCAAAAGTGAGGCTAACAAGGGAACCCTAACAGCTTTAGGGCTTTTGCACCCTATGGGCCAGCCCTTAAGCCCAAAAGATTAAGGCCAGCCCTTACACATTAGGGCAGAAAAGAGAAACTGATTTTAATGGGCCTTACAATCAAAACTTGTCTAATCAAACTTTGTCAAAATATTATTTTCCTTCTGCAATATATGTTTGAAATGAATTTTACAAAAAAAAAAATACTAAAAGCCCAAAAAAAATAGTGTAAGAGGAAAAATGAGTGCAAAAAGAAATTCAGCAATCATATTGTTGGGCCCAAAGATAAGATTTTTTTTTTTTCTTTCTGCACCCACTGCTGAAAGAAATATAATTATATATGAATTGCACACAATGATCTCTATCCTCCATTTTTGATTTGGAACCATTGCTTTTAATATAAAGCTATTGATTTTTTTTTATTATCCTTTTTGTATAAAACAAGAGGCATCACCGTCTTAAACTCACTTTTCCATGAATTATTGTTTGAGAATAATGGTAATGAGCAACCCTACTTTAATTTGTGGCCCATGTTTCAACAGTTTTCATTCCTTCAAATGCGTCACTAAATAGGAATCTTTTTGTTGTCCTTATGCATTCATTTTTTTTTTCTCTCCCATACATATTCCTTTGTGTTGTTGGCTATAAATCACGTAAATAACACAAATTATTCATCACTAGGTAATGATGATATCTATGGAAGATTTTAATGTCCCATTTCATTTGCTTTTGTGATAAACTCAAAAGGACGAACATTTCGTAGGAACTTGAAATGGTGAATTGTTGGTGAATCTTGGAGTTACGTGCATGAACTCAATTTTATGATTGCCTATATTGTTTCTCGATTTAGTTAATGATATTTGTTCGAATTTGATGAGGTTTTAGCTAGTGATTAGTGATACTCAATAGGGAAACGGGTGTTTATAATTTGTGATTATTATTATTATTATTATTAAATAAATGATAGATGATTGTATTTGCACATCTTTTTATAAATGATAGGTTTGACGGCTTTTCTTTTACTATTTTAAATAATTTTAATTTCGAAAAAAAAAAATCATTCAATTAAGTTTACATCATTATTATATAACATATATCATTTGTTAAGTGGAAGACGTATGTCGTTTTGTAGAGTTCGATTTTTCTATTGATTTATACCGAATATTAAAAATACATTATTTTAATATTTTAAACATAATTTTAATATATTTAAAAATTTTAAAATTAATAATCATTACTACATTTTGAAGGCATAGCATAAAAACAACAGAAAAAAAATTAATAGAGAATTCAATATTTTTTATTTTAATTCCATCAATAAATTAATTTTAATTGATGATGAGTAATTTATTATTTATATTATATGTCATTAATATCGTCACTCAAATATTGGAGGTTGTACATTTGGTGTCAATAAAACTTTATTAGTTTAAATCAAAACTCTTATATCAAATACACCTATATATAGGGATGATCATGGATTGAATTTTTAATGATTTAATCCACGCTTATTTTGGATTCAAATAATTAGATTAGATTTTGGATCCAAATCCATTTTTTCATAAAAATAGATAAAAAGATCGACAACATTTTATACAAATTTGACAATTTGAAATATGATAAGTTAATATTACTTCACTTGTTTTTATTTCAATGTAGTTTTTCATTGAATGTATCGTTATACAGAAAACAACAATCAAGAATTAATTATATTTATTGTGCGGTTATGAATTATATAAGTTAAATGTTTAAAACATTCATATTTATTACTTACTCTATGCATGGCACATGGATTTTTTTCCCTCTATAATGTGATTTTGAAATTTATCCGGAATTTTGATTTTGTTTGATCTTTATACTTTAGAAAAGAAGTTATAATTTTTTTATTCTTTTTATTTTTTTTAACTATTGTTGAAAGCCTATGTCTAATAGAAATTATCTTACCTTAAATAAACTTTTCAGATGACCATATAATATAAATTTCCTCTCATTCAATAACCTAGCTTAAACATTAATGCTATAATAGAATCTATAGCCTTATCACATTGTAGGTCAATTTCGTAATAAAAAATTATGTTATATCGCTTTTTCTAGTCCCAATAAACTACAAAATTTATAAATGCAAAACCAGTTTGAACATAGAAGATGCAATGAATGAAATCTCATATACAATTAATATTCACATAAAGCAACACTACTAAAAAAACTCTGCAAATTTTATTTTGAATTTTTTTTAAGAAATATTTATAAATTTTGTTATGAAAAACAATTTATAAAAAAATACTGTAAATTTTTTTGTAAAATATTCTATATAAAATACTTTTCACAACAAATTTTGTAAGAAATATTTGCGAATTTTATAATTTGTAGAAAATAATTATTCACAAAAAATTACTTGTCAATCAAGATTCCTAGAAAAAAAAATTTATTACAAACTTTTTTAACAAATTTGCAAAAGAAAATCCTATATAATATGAAATTTTTTATTAGTGCAAGAACCTAGGTAAAAAGAAAAAAAGAACAATAACAAATATAAAAATTAATTTTTTCTTAATGATCAAAATATTTTTAAAAGTGAATTGTCAACCGGGTACAAGTGGTTTAAAAAGTTTTTTTCTTAAAACAAAAATAGGTTGAAACCACATCTAATCTAATGTTGTGGTGATGAAATGTAAAACAAAAGTAACACGAGTAATCTGAAGTGTTTTAGGTTTTCCATTTTGCACCTCTCAATATTCCAGCATTTAAATACAGTGTGTATTTTAATGTTCAACAGAAGATAACATCAAAAGAATCAATAGAAAATCTAAACTCCTCGATATTCTAGCATTTGAATGGGCCTTAAACATTACCCTAAAATTTAGTGTGCAAGTTGTGGTGGTTTGTTAAAGGCAGCACGAGTAGTGTTCTACTTTTTAAGAAAGTTTGTGTAGCATGAAATTGACCAACTTTTGTATGAAGCTATAATTAACATGCTTCGGTCACTTCATCACCGCCCCTTGTATGTAATACTATAATACAACCAAAAATCTTCAGCAAACTTGTCCACAAACAAATCATAGATTACTAATAAAGTGTTTGTTAGATTGGATTAGAGTAAAATTATAACAAATTTCCTATGACGGTCAATAATTTTACATCGTTTAGAAAAAATTGAGGAAAAAACGATTTAAATATTTCTTTCTTTTTTCATTCTTTGAAACATTTTATAAGGATAAAAGCATAATAGAGTATACGTTTCAAAATAAACAATACTTTGAAAGGGTTAAATATATTTTTGGTTCTTTAACTTTTAGTGAATTTTGGAATTAGTCTATTTCAAAATTTTAGATCAATTTAGTCATTCATCTTTCGAAATACATGGATTTAGTTCTTTTAATCAAATTTTGTTAAGTTTATTTGACATTTCAAACGCGTTTCATAATAGTATTTGACTTAACATTAAAGCAAAAATGTGTCAAATAGTATCAACAACTCAAATACAATTCTGAAATGCATACGAAACATCAAATAAACTTAACAAATTTGATTAAAAGGACTAAATCCACGTATTTCGAAGATGAATGACTAAATTGGTCAAAAGTTTTGAAATTGAATAATTTCAAAATTCACTGGAAGTTGAGGGACCAAAAATATATTTAACCCTACTTGGAATGTATACCGATCGACAACGACTAGACCAAACCCTTAACAATTGTTCACCAGAATCAAACTTTTGACCTTAACTTTGATACCAATTATTACGATCGAACATTAACACTAGACAAAATATTATAACCATTAATCAGAGCACAATTAATTCTACTTAAAAGTGTAACAGTCCAAATTTATGTAAAAAGCACGACTATTGTTTATATTTAATTACAAGTGAACTAGATCATAATTGGAATTAATTTTTTACATAAATTTATTAAATTTGAAAATACAATTAGTCGAATGATTTGAATTGAACTTGATTAAATTAAAAGTCTACATCAATTGAATTGTGTGGGGTTTGGGTTATAGATTCAGAGATTGATTAAAAAGTGTAGTGATCTTTGATTGGCATGTAAGGATAGGGTTAGAGTTAGATTAGGTTTAGGTTTAGGGTTAGGTCTGTGCGGCAAATAGGGATGTGTTAAGATGGGTTAGGCCCACATCGGATTTGTTTGTTTCTGGATTTTCTTGTGTCCACTCAAATCCGCGTAGATAGAAAGCAACTTCTATTCCTAGCATAGCTGTGATCACAAACCCAAATATTTCTCTGTATAAAAATATATCTATTTTTCAATATTAACCTTTTTTTTTTAAGTTTGATGTAGCTTTTTTCATGGTTCGAGAGATGAAACAAAATGTTTAATTGTATAAAACTAAAAATTCAAGATTTTAATACTTTAATTAAACTAGATGGGTATTTTTTAAATATTACACAGTGACAAAAGATTCTGTAAAAAGAGAATTAAACAATTAAATTAAATTATTGTATCGGAAAATGTTCTAAAGAGGAAGCAATCGCCATCACATGATAACAAAATTGAGAAAATAATGTACTTTAAGTTTATAGAGTCAAAGGTATTTAATATCTTTGTATTTTCTTACGGATAAAATTGATCTTCAATTTTTTTTCTTTTTAAAAACGTGAATTGATTACCTTTCGATTTTTGATGGGAATATAATACGTTTTTAAACAATTATATAATTTTGTAGATTTTAATCAAAAACAAAATTATATTTTCAAAAAATTAAATAATTTTATTTTCTATGATTATATATTTAAATTATAAATAATAATTACTTCTGTGTGTTAAATTTTTAAAAATTTAAAAATTTAAAAAAAATGATTTTAAATTAATGACAAATTTTATAAAGGGTTTTAAATTAAATATTAAATAAACGTTATATCAACTTTTAAAATTGAACCTAATGACTAAATAAAAGAATATATATATATATATATATATATATATATATATATATATATATATATATATATATATATATATTAACCATTTCATTTTGTAAAATTTGATGGTATATGATAGTAAAATATTAAAATAATTATGAAATTTCTAAAATAATTGTAATTGTGATATAAATGTATAAAGACTTTGTATATAAAAGTGAATTACCTTATTTAATCATATAATACTTTTTTTCTTATATTTTTATTTATATATTATCACATCAATTATCCTTGTCACATTTCTTTATTGTAATGCCAACTGTATAAATTTGTATTATAGTTATAAAATGTTTTGTTATATCTATAATTTGTCTTTAAATAAGTGACAGATTATATTTTTTATATTATCATTCATATAATTATTTACAATATAATATGTGTAATTTTAATTTTTAGTGTCTTTCTTTTTTCCTTTCAATCTCTAAATTAAAAGTTGCATCTTTTAATTTCAAATTTTAGAAGAAAAAATAAATTCTCGTCATGACAATTATTTGTTTAACAAAAATAATGAAAAGATGATTCCGTAAAAAAATAAAAAATAAATAAAATTCAGGACATTATTTCAAGGAAAACAATTGTAACGTCAAGAAAAGAAAAAAACATTTACAAAATCCAGAAACTTATAAAAAAATATTTTACAAAAACTAAAAAATTAGTCAAATTTAAAATACTACAAACATAATTAACCTTATACAATTTCTTACCGATTCAAACACACGTAGAAAAGAAACATTTGATCATATTATATTACTATGGAACTCAATCTTTTATTCAAAAAATTATAAAAGAATAATAACTTTTGCACATATTTTTATATTGGTGTGTTTTTTTTTTTTTCTCTCTTATAAACTATTTT
>Ga0209589_1008010_pt1 | contig 16682 bp, 9 predicted proteins | sample CowpeawhiteBW_FD_187525 | JGI IMG/M metagenome (GOLD analysis project Ga0209589, IMG submission 187525) | Root nodule microbial communities of legume samples collected from California USA - Cow pea white BW (SPAdes) (version 2) | ecosystem: Host-associated > Plants > Roots > Nodule | place: USA...
TTACTGTTTTACTACTGTTTATATAAGAAGATAGTAAGCAGAATACAAAGAGTCAAGGCCCAGTCCTAACCCTAACCCTAAAGAAAGGATCCCATACATGATAAATAAAATATTACATCTCAACAATTCACACCATTATCTTTCATTTCTTTACTTCAATACAATAACCTTATTGTTCCTAGATTGATGGTTGTAGTACAAATTACTTGTGCTACTATATTTAGAACTGCAGTCATCCTGGTTCCTCCTAAAAGCTGCAAACTGAGATTGATAACCATGGTACATGAATGAAATACCTGTGAATCACGTTGGATGTTTGTTGTATCACTCATTATTGCTTTGGCTATTCCAAAATCAATCAGTTTTAATGAACCCTTGACAAGGAGGAAGTTAGCTGGCTTTAAGTCAGAATGCACAATACGTTCTTCATGAATTGTGTTGACAGCCTGAAGAATTTGCTGAAGAATTCAACAAAACAGTTTCAGATGTATACTGTATGCTATCCAATAAATAAAGAACATAAGAGAGAATAACAAAATACATCCATGAAGATCATTTAAGTAACTAGCAAAGTGCAAGGAAAAATTATTTGATTCTTTTGAACATCATTATTAACAAAAATAAGTAAGTTTTTGGTTTGACACAACATAAAAGTTGCTTCATATAGAATTTGAAACATGAAAACCAGACCCGACTAGACACCCGAACGTAGAAGTTCAAAAGAAATTGGTTCTCGCATACTTTTGGATACTCAAACATAACATCCTGTAACCGCTGAACTGAAAAGTAATTATGCAAAATGCAGATTCAGAGGAATAATAAAATATTTTCAAGGTTACTTTGCAAACTTAAACCTGCCAATAAAACCGAAGCCAATTCGCATCTATGGTCTGGTTGTTCCCATCTAGTTCCTTCCACTTTTGAGACAACATATGAGCCAAATCAATTTCCCCATATTCAAGCACCATGTATATGTACCCATCATCCTTGACTCTACCATCTTTACTACTGAAGGAGCCATTTATGACTCCCTCAAACAAAGCCTTGTCAGTCACCTAATTTACAAGAGTAGGTAAAAATGAATAACACTATAAAACAAATAAAGTAATCATATCCATCACAAATACAAAACCAAGAAAATAATCACAAGTAAAATATGTTACATACAAATTGTTAAGAAATAGACTTTAAGCCTAACTCAACATCACAAAATTGATTCATAAAATGAGGTTTGCACCCATTTATATACTGTAAATTATCCTTATCTCTAATCAAAGTGGGACTTCCAACACACCCAACTCAACCTCCAAAACCGGTTTGTAAGGTGAGATTTGCACCCATTTATATATTGTAAATTGGTCTTATCTTTAGTCAATGTGGGACTTCCAACACACCCTCTCATACTAAGGCATATACATCTCAAGCATGGGATCAGACATTAATAGGTGGTCCGATAGCAGTCCGATAGTAGATGAAACAATATACTCAACAATCAACAAATTTCATTAGGATAGACTCTAACTCATGGCTCTAATACCATGTTAAGAAATGAACCTTATGCCTAACTCAACCTCACAAAAACGGTTTATAAGGTGAGGTTTGCATCTACTTATATACTATAAACTGGCCTTATCTCTAGTGCATGTAGGACTTCTACCACAAATCAACCCAACATATGCATCACTATTGTTTCTAAATGCACATGACCTCTCAAAGATAGCAAAATAATGATTTTTTTTTAAAACACACAAAAGTCAAACCCCTAAGAAGGAGTTGATGAACAGAAGCCAGTAACATTTCACAAGAAAGAATATAACCCTAGAGAGAGATTGATACAGAAGTGGAAGCCCACTAGAAGACTTGTGTGCATGGTCAACTTAATAATTTGTATGTAAGAGTGAGCAAAAGTAATAGATAACATACCTATCAAATTATCCTAACTGAGAAAATATTTTAACCAACATTGGGCCACCCATAGCAATTATATATGAGGAACATGGTAAAACCCGTGTCAACAACATGGAACTAAGATAACATTTACCATGTGAAAATAACACATGAATTCGATACCTCATTTAGAAAGAGAGAGAGGAAGGGGGGGAGGTGGTGGCGGAGAAGCAACATCCATTTTCATTATCCAAAATTATTGCCATGAATTTGGTAGTAGACTAGGGACAATGTAGATAAGAAAAAGAAGGAAAATGCATGCAGACACTACTTTCTGATCAGTCCTTGACTATCTAATTAATTCAACATATACAAAGGAATATTTGAAAAAGAATAGAACCTCCAGCCCCACACAATTGGAGTGTATAAGAGAAGAGGAGAACCCAAACTATTGAAAGAAGACAAAGGAGGGATGTGGGACATAAAATAAAACAGACAGAATTCACTACATGGTCGGGGAGAGAATATAAAACAGCAATGCTTTAAAAGAACTGCCACGTATAATATTCATAACAGAAAAAGGATGAGTGTACCTCATAATCTATAAGCTGGATAATATTATTCTTTCCTTTCAGCCTATTTAGATACTCAATCTCCTGACAAAAGCTGTATGCTGTGGCATAATCACGACCCTTTAGTTTTATTCTTTTAAGTGCATAGATAGTACAGTCTGATGAAATCACTTTGTGCACCTCACTGCTTCCACCACTTCCTATCTTGCCAAGCCTTTGATAAAGCTTGCCATTGACTTTAAAAAACAACTCAGGGTCATAAGTCCTCTTTCGAGCAACTGAAGGTCCTTTACAACTTGCATTTTTTTCTTGCTTTTCTAACCTAGAAGATTCCAGCTTCGTATCTGAAGATGAAGTCAGACCCTGAGGCACTATGTTGGTAACAGCTGCAGGCTCATCCCCGTTATTTAACATGTCATTACAACAAGTATATTTACTAGTTTCCTTTAGCAAACATCCTTGTTGCTCCTTAGATGGATCACTGTGCTTAAATGTCAACTTTGCATCATTTAGTGAATTATATTCTTGAACTGCACTTGCCACCTGATCAATTGACATTCTATTGGTGTCTTTCAGAGAATCATATGGTGATTTGGCACCCCCTTGTGTTATAGAATGAGGATTGACATTCAGGTTATCATAAGGTTCTGCAGCCACTTGTGAGTCACTATCCATACAGGAATTAGCACAATGAGTTAAAGAATTCGGCATTGGAGCTGAAGTTGAATGGACTGATGTAGTTGTAGGGCATGGCAATCCCACTACGGAAGATTGTGTAGCTGGTTGACTCAAAAAGTTTTTGAATTGCTGGAGATGATCCTGAGTAACTATTCTTCTCCTTGGAAGCAGAGAACTCTTGCCTCCCTCAGATAACAAACTAGTCTCAGACTCTGCCTGCTGCATATTGTGGTGTTTCACATGTTGACTGAATCCAATTGACGCCGCACCTGTCAATGCAAGTGAACCGATATGAGATCATATGTACTCCATTTCAGTAGCTTTTGAAACATTGACCCCTGAGTGTTAAGAGAGGAAAAAGAATATGTGTGGCAGGGTATAGTGATTGCTTTGGGACATATATCACAACATTAGCAGTTATTTCCAATGCAACAATCCTAATAAAAAGCTTTAGACTAGACTTAAAATCCCGGTTGGTGATATCATGAGTGCAGAAGAATTATTGGCGAATAGGTGCATGGGAACACTGTTGGATGGATGGGACATGTGGGTGATAACGATGAAATCAAGATGACCCACAAAAAGTGAGAGAAAAAGAGTAGCTAGCACTGCACTCTATGATTACGCTTGGGAAATAAATTTAATATAAACGGAAAAAAGGGGAAATGGAGGGTGTGTGGAAGATTGTGACTCATTCTCCTACTTCCCGGGTCCTTTCCGGATTTGTCTGTTCTGTTCTTCTTTTGTTGTTTCTACCATTTATGTTATTTCGTATCATTGTATCTGCTCTCACTAACCTAGCCTTTTTCATAGTAAGAAACCCATATTCGATACATAATATACAATACAAGATCTCTTGTCTTGGTTCATCAATTGTTGTGAACTTGAAGGTTTGCTTGAGTCACTTACAGGTCATTATTCTCAATTTGAAGTTAAAGAAATAGAATTGCAATTAATAAAAAAAAAAGGTGACAAAAAAATTACCATGCGGCTGTGAAGTGGCATTGTTACTCTCAGTTGAAAAACGAACCTTCTTGTGCGCACCAACACTATGAGATTCCACCGGCAGAGAGGGTTCGTTCTTGCAACCATCCCCGGTGCAGGTGTCCGAAATCGACGGATGTTCCTCTTGGGACTTGTTCGCGATGTTTCGGTGCGCCACCATGGAGCGCCGTGGCCTCAAGGTATGCAATTGCGTTGAAGCTGAAGAGGCATTAACGGCGAGAGGGCGGTGGCGCTTGAGAGCAGCTTGGACTTGTTTGAAGAATTCCGGAGAGGAAGGGGAAGAATCGCGCGTGAGAGAGAGGTTAGGGTTCTCTTCCATCGAATGCCGCATTTCTAACCCCGCATCGGGTTTTCGTCGTCAGCGTGGTGATGTTGATCCATTCCACTGCTGAAGAACAGTGACGCTATGCTTCCCAGTTCAAAATGGAAGACACGGTTCTTTTTTTCTTATTTGCGCCTTCCTATGTTGTTTAAATCTTAGCTTTTTCTTTCCCAAATTATTATTAAGGTTTAATTATGGCTTTGATCCTCGTTTTGAAGTCAAAATTTTGAAATTAGATCCAAATTTTAAAAATTTTTAAATTGTTCTTTTTTTTTTAAAAACGTCTTATATTTGTTATTTCTATTAAGTCAAGGTTGACGTGTTAGAGAGAGTGTCACGTGTCAGTTTTTCAAATTTTTTATTTTTTATTTTTATTTTTATTTTATTTTTTATTTTTTTTTGAATTTTTAAAAAAATTAAATAAATTACCACATGTCAAGCTGTCATCGTGTCACATGGCAGTGATAGAGTGATGTGGCAGTAACAGTGACACGTGTCAGTATTATGCCAGATGTCATTTCCTTAGTCTCAATTTGGTCCCTTTATTTTAATTTTTGTCTAAATTTAGTCTCAATTTTTGTAAAAATTAGCAATTTTGTCTCTCTCCAAATTGAAATCAAATTTAATTTCTATATAAATGTATACAAATATTTCCATCAAAATTGATATTTCAAGTAAATATTTTTAACCAAATTAAGTTCATTTAATTAATATTTTACATTGAACTTTATTTAAAATTGTTTTAAAATTGTTAATAGAAAATAATGTTAATAGAAAAAAATTCATAAATTAACTAGTTCATGTAACAATAAAAAACATATAAATTTAAAATTTGATAACAATTTTAAGTAAAGTTAAATGTGAAACACAATTTTAAATAAACTTAGCTATGTTAAAAATATATAATAAAAATATCAATTTGAATAAAAATATCAAATTTAATAAAAATATTTGTATAACATTTATATAAAATTAATTTTTGTTTTAATTTGGAAAGGGACGAAATTGAATTATTTTTACAAAAATAGGGACTAAATTGAAATAAAAATTAGAATACAGGGACCAAATTGAGATTAAGAAAAAGACACCTAGCATAATATTGACATGTGTCATTGTCACTGCCACATCACTATGTCACTGTCACGTGACATGACAACAGCTTGACACGTGACAAAATTTTTATTTTTTAAAAGACTTCAAAAATAAATAAAAAAATAAAATAAAATAAAATAAAAAATTGAGGAATTGACACGTGGCACTCCATTTAACGCCGTCTAGCCAGACTTAACAAAAATGACAAACTTGAGACGTTTTAACAAAAAAGATGACCAATTTAAGACATTTTAAAATTTAAGTACCATTTTAAGATTTTGACTCCAAAATAGAGAACAAAGCCATAAATAAACGTATTATTAATAACTGCACTTCCATGTTAATGGAAAAGTATTAAAATATCTTTTTCTTATTGCACTGCACCTCCCTTGTCTATTGAGGAAGAAGGAGACAAAGTTCACTATGTAAACAAATTCATTCTAGAAACTCTGAAACAAATTTTATGTATTTTAGAAAATTTATTCTGAAAATTTCATTTTAAAATGTATGACGTATATTTTGAAAAAATTATTCGAAAAAGTTAATTTTAGAGTGTATTTTGAAAAGCTTGTTCCTTAAATCATATTCTAAAAATCCTATTCCAAAATTTTTGTTTTTAGAAATTATGTTCCGAAAATCATGTTTTGAAAGCTTTGGAAATCTCATTTCAAAGGATTTTGAAAATAGATGACCCAGAAGTCACTTTTAGGAAGAGTAAAATACCATTTTGAAATTTTGTGGGAGTACAATTAGAAATTCAGAGGATGCAAGAAGTAAAAGCGTATTTTTTTCTCATATTCTCCGTTGATTGAACTTTTTCTTTTGAGCTATTCAATTTGCAAACCCATTTTCTGGTGGCCTTTTCTTCCTGCACCCTCAGCATTTTAATATTCCAAAATTCACCCGAGATTTTATTGCGTCTGTGTACTAGTGACGTAATCATTTGCATGTCATGGGTCCGTCATGTTCAAGTAATAAGATTATGATGAATTTGAGGTTCCAAACCAAACCAAGCAATTGATTCCTTGCTCTTACTAAATAATATAATTTTCTATAATGTTTTACTCTCTTTTTTTTCTTTCAGTTATTTTTTATTTTATTTTTCAATTCCTTTATTTCGCTAATAAGTCCTAACACTATAATATTCATGAGATAAACTCAAACTAACTTGAAACATGATTTTATGAATCAAACACAAATAATAAGGATTATAAAAGCACACACTTCAGAACTTTATGTATTGATTAAAATCTTGTGTGAAAAAAATTGTTATTATAAAATCTATACAAAAGAGTTAGTCAAATAAAATAATAAAAATATAAGAGGATTAAGATAAACAAAATAATAAATAAAATAAATAAATAAAATTGAAAAGATAAAAGCAATAGTAAGAATATAGGTTGATTTCACAACTTTTTTAAAATAGGATTTATTATTGGTTTTCTACATTATTGATTTCTTGTCTAAGATTTCAAATTAATCAAATGTAACTTCTCAACTAATTTGTTGGCATCCTCACTTTTAACCAAAGTAATTTCGCAATCAAAAACAAAAACTTTATATATTAATCATAGTATATTTAATCAAAGTAACTTCTCAATTAAATATTACTATATTTAATCATGTCTATTCTTTTACCTCTTACATCTAGTAAAAGCTAATTAACCAAAGTAACTATTTGATTAATTCTAATCAAAGTTTTCACATTTAATTAAAGTAACTTCTCAATTATTAGCAAAAACTTATTCAATCATATGAAAGTTTATAAATTTAACCAAAGTAACTTCTTAATTAAATTTAAAAATCCATGGATTCATATGATTGTTATGTAGATTTAACATTGTGTTAACTTGCTATAATGTAAAAATAATTACTTTTACTAAATTAAGAACCAAAAGACAAAGATGAAAATAAATCACAACAAGAATCAAAAGAACAAACAAATTTATTCATCTAACCTTAGAATCTAATTAAGAAATTACAGTGGAACTAACCCTTGAAGTTTAGCCCTCCATGATGCAAAAGTAACATAAAAATAGAAGAAGAGAGGTGGGAGAAAGAGAACAAAATTAGGCTCCGCTAGAGAGTTACTAAACTACGAAGTTTCAAGCCTCTTTTCTGCCTCCTCATGGTCTCTTTATATAGGACTTAGACTTGACTTTTCTATTTTTGAAATCTCTCAAATATATTTTAAATGAAGATAAAGATAGACATCATTTATCTTTATAGTGATTATGAATATCTAAAAATATTTGGAGAGATTAAATTATTTGACAAATATAGTTGGTTGATAATTTCTGATATAATTAAAAAAAAATTACTTAAAGATATATGGTAAATTATCACCCACAAAGATATATTTCCACAGTTGAACTTAGTTGCAGCTATACTAGCACACTATCCAAAGAATATTTATGCAACTAAAAAACTATTTTTAACATATTTTTGTATTTCATGTTCAATAAACTCAATCATATGAAATTCCAATTAAATCAATCTTTTAAGAACAAAATTCAATTAAAAATCTAGAACTAAACATTAAATGAGAGCATAATCATCAACTATTTAAATGGGTTGTTTGGACTTTGTTTGAAATTTATGAATGTTATGTATTGTATTTTATTTTAATTTATGGTTAAAATATATTGTTAAATATTTAATTTTTCTTTTTGTAAATACCCGCGAATACTAGTAGATATTCGTGGATATTAAAAAAAATAAGTGGGTACCCACACGAATTTGAAAATGGGTATAAAGCAGATATTTATCCAATGGGTAGGGTACAAGAGAGCTACTACATGTACCCAAATCGTACCATACCCGCTCTGTTGCTCTTAGCTTAGTTATTGTTTGGAATAGACTAGATACTGAGTATTGGTTAAAACAATAGTCACTCTTGGCTAGACAATGAGTATTGTTTAGAACAACAACCATTGTTGGCTAGAAGAGATTTACAAAGAAAACTATCAAAAGATCAATAAGAAGTTCATGAATAGAAAGTTTACATCTTTAGACAAATAGAAAATCAGTTTTAGTCTTTTAGCTTGCCAAAGAATACTAAAGTGTTCTATCAAACAAAATGTGTAGGCTAGAACTCAAAATTGTTATCACTTAAAAATTCTTAAGTGGTGTTGTCGTGCTTAAGCTTTCTTCTTCAAGATGTCTTCTCTAAGTAGAAGACTTGAATAAGCAATAATTGTAAATCCTTTCTAGTTGTTGCATAGTCTTAAAAGGTTCTTCATTCTTCAAGTTGATATTAGAGCGAGTCGATCTCGTTCTACTGGTCTAAGTCTAGTCTGGTGCAATTTTTTAGTACTATCTAATATCATTATCGCCGCCATCTGCCTAGGGGTGAATTTGTGCCTACTAGATAACAAAATGGAAGCATAGCGGAAAGAATAAAAAACTTTGAAATTAGCATAGTTAGGTATGTTATCATATAAGATTTCAAATGGAGACTTAGAGTTTAAAGTTAAACTAGGAGTTCTATTCATAAGAAACACAACCTTATTAACACCTTCACTCAAAAATTTCAAAGGAATTAGAATCAAACATTAAGGCCCTAACATAGCAATATTGATAAATAATACCTTTTTAGAGAACAAATTAATGAAGGCCAGCTCTTTAGGATTATTAGATTTGAAAGTTTTAACACTGTTATTGAATTGAGTTTCAATGTATGATAGGAATTAAGGTATGATGAAAGCGCTATCAAACTTATTTTTTTTAATAAGAAAATCCAATTAAATATGTTTTTATGCTTAAAGAGAGTTAAAAAAAAAAAAATTTGAAGCCATCATAAGTATGTTCCCTAAAAGTACCCCAAATGTTAGCATAAAACAAATCAAACAAGTTTGGACTAAAGTGATTTGGGTTCCTAAAAGATAATCTATTATTTTTGGCTAATTGACGAGTGTTGCAATGAAAATTAGAAGCAAGACAAGAAGACATAACAATTTTATTTGCAATCAAATTATAAACATTTGGAGGAACATGACCTAATCCTTTATATCAGGTAACATATGAAACAAGATTACAAGAATTAGAAGTCAAATTGGACTTAGGAAATTCAAGAAAAAGTAACCCTTCATCCTTTTTAGCGGTGTCTATCCTCTTCATTTTCGTGAGGTCCTGCAAAACAAAGTTAACGATCTTCATATTCAATTGAAAATGATTTTTAGTGATTATTTTAAGTGAAAGTAGATTAAAATGAAATGATGGTATAAATAAAAAGTGTAAATGAATGTCATCATTTAGTCTAATACTACCTATTCCTTTTATTTTAACCTTAGTCAAATTAGAAAATAGAACACATGAATTATTGAATGATACAATTTTTTATTCCAACATATGCGAAAAGTACCAACAGAATAAATAACCCTTCTATAAGCATAATAAAAATAATTGATAAGCAAATTAGTGTTCATGCAAATACCTATCACATTGGTAGGCATAACTTCAATATGATTTCGGGACCACATTTGAGTGGTAAGAAAACTGACAATTTCTAGACACTGAGCGGGAGTAAAATTTGTAGAACTATACTAAAGAGATGTTCAAAAATAAAACTACCGTTGGAGTTCATTAATCTTTCTTATACGCAACTATATTCAATCCTATAATGTTAACTCAGTTTCCTTAAAAACTGCTTTCCCAGTAAAGATCCAGGTATTGTCATGGCAATCCAAACTCCTTTCATATCATCTTCACATACTTGTTTTTCCATGGATGAATTAAGAGCTCAGATTATGTTAAATGATATAAACAAAAAGAATATACAAAAGACATTAAATTACATTTAGAAAATGAGGAATGGAGGAAAACAAAGCCACTTGTCAACGGGACTATAAGGATCTCTCCCTCTAACTATGGGTCAAAATAAAAATATGCTCACTTGACAGATTACAATCTTTCTTCAAGCCTAAGAATTTTACACAAGAAACAAAAAATGAAGATGTCAGCACAAAAGACATTGATTAGGGGGAAAAAACTGTCTCTATTAGTTATGCTATATCTATTAGTAGAACACGTTGGTACAGTGTGTTCCGACCTTTAAATTGGAGCTCTGAACTGTCCAGTGTGTAAAATAAGCAACATGCAAACAAAATCTTCAGGGTTGTAGAAGCCACACCTTGTCTTCAAAAGGCTGCAGAATTGAAGGTTGAAGCACCAATGCCTTGGAATTGGTAATGATATAAATCTGATTGCCGAGCAGTGATGATGGAACAAATGATACATGTGTTCCATTTAAGCTTTTGTTCTGTTGTAATTATACAGAGCGTCAAGATTGTGGTCAATTTGATTGGCAAGAGACTGCTGTAGGCACCTGCATTCTGGTAAGGGGTACGTGTAGACAGAAGTTTTTCTGTTTATTTTTCTAACTCTAGGTACCATTATTCCTTTGCGGTCACTTTCACTCAGCATGTCTTCCATCTGATCCTTGAAACCTCTCCAACTGCAAAACCGACGCACAAATATTTCCCGTCATCTAGTGTTTTCCAGTGATGCCATAGCCTAAGCCCTCAAACTAAATCCAGATGACAACTACATGTAACATTCAAACAACGATGGACAACTACAGTAAATTGGCAGTTTGATTCAAACCAAACAAAATTAAACAATTATACATAATGTAATTATAGAAAAATAAGGTTCAAAAATAAACTGCAAAACATGGTGCTAGCGAACAGTTCTTACAAATCAGAATTTACTAGTAAAAAAAAAACAACAGAAAATTGCATAATATACAAGACCATAGCACATCCTGGTAGTCCTGAAGTTAAAAAGCACCAATTTCTATGCTTAATAAGCAAGAGTCTACCATCCCCTCCATTAACAGCTATGACTTCAGCTAAGAAAAATTTCTAAGGACCAACCTATTGACAGTTTGATTCAAACCACGCAATCTATAAATTATTAAATATAACGTAATCATACAAAAACAAAGTTAAAAAATAAACTGAAAAACATGGCCCTAGCGAGCACTTCTAACAAAACAGAACTTACTACAAATTAAAAAAAAAAAGAAAAAAACAAAACTACTGAAAGTTGCATTGTATATAAGATCACTACACAACATGGTAGCCTTGAAGCTAAAAGGCACCATTTTTACGGGTTAATAGACGAAGTATATAATCCCCTCCATAAAAATTTTCAAAGGACCAAGTGATATTTTTCACTATCTTGTATTTTATTTTGCTGTGGCATTACATTATTATAATGCATATTCAGCGGTAGATTAGTATCTGATTATAATTAGTGCTCTAACAATAAAATGTCACAAAAATCAATACTCGTACACCAAAGTTCAAGTGTTGCAAATATCAGTTTCTAACAATAGGTGGGTGTTTAGGAATGGATTATTTCTGGAAACTAGTATTTTCTATATAAAACAACTCTTAAAAAATGCTGAAAACATAAGCAACTATTTCTCAAAAATAAGTTTAAACCAAACATCAACGTGTCCACTCTTTGGTTAAAAGAAGATATATATATATATATATATATATATATATATATATATATATATATATATATATATATATATATATAAAATTAAGATTTAGTAACATACTGTCATCCTTTCAGTTTTATTTAATATAAATCATAAGATTTACATTCAAATCTAGGGGAAACTCCAATCAGTTAATATATTATACGTAGAACAGATCCGTGCCTACTATGTGAATCCTACAAAAATAACTATTATCTTATCACTAAAGTTTTATTTGTTTTCATAAAGACAACATATGATAATATACATGGAACCAAATCAAATATTCCCCACAATCATTTGAAACGTATAAACAGAGTATATAGTAGCTATAAATGGAGGATGAGGGGGAGAGAAATAGATAATATACCTAATACTCAAGTTATCCAAAAGAACAACAAGCTTGCGCTTATCTGGGATAATCGTCTTAGCATGGCCATCATAGAGGAATCTTCTATGGCCCATCAAAAAATGAGGGAAGTTACCACCCTGAGTTGTTACAAAAACCTCACTAGACAAGCATACTGTGTAGTCCAGTGCAGCTAATTGGGAGGAATAGCCCTAGAAAAATATGAAAATAAGCATTATAGCATATTGGAAACTCCCCATAACCATACACACTACGAAAAAGTATAATTAAATTAAACGTGAATATAAGATTTCATTTTATTTGTAATTTTGAGCACAGAAAAATTGCAGCAAAAACGTAGTTACAAGTTACAAGTTATAACCAACCATCAAGACACAACACAAACTAATAGAATGAGTGGATAAAGAATCATAATAGAAAGCCATTGACATACTTTATGCTTTACGGAATTGAAACCTAGTTACATCCTTTATCATCACGTCCATTCTTGAGGTCTAAAACTACTGATCATTTTTTCAAATTGATGAGATTCAGTTTGCAGGTCCAACCCATATCCATGACCTCACATTTGAAAATTTTAGTGAATGGTTGCAATAGCTTAGAAATTTGTAAGCTCAAAGTGAAATTTTATTGCACACGACCAACTAAACTATGGTAGGGAACATTGAGCTTTAAATACACGAGAAAAAAAGGGAGAGATAGGAATGAATATATTAAGAAGAATATGCGGTCATATAGGAAAGAAAAAGATACAAAGAGACTACATATTAGCAGACGATGTTGATACCAACAGAGGAAATAACTAATCAATCAAGGTCATTTGAACATGTGAAAAGGTGAAGAGAATAGATGCATGACTTTTAGCCTTGTGCAAATTAGGTATAGGGAGATCAAGAAGGATATTAAAGGGAATTATTAAAAGGAACTTCATTTAAATTTTCCATTAGAATTTGGTTTCTAAACAATTCCAATGATGTTTATGTGTTCATGTAACTGATTGATACGACCATTTTTGTCAGTGATTCTTGTTATTACAACTCTAAGCCACCGAGCCCAAGTAATTAGTTATGAAATTTTCTTACATGGTCATATAGATGATACAACTATATATCGGATGCAAATTATGTTTTTTTCTTTTTGCAATTAGCTTCTTTAATGTGTGTTATAAATATTTATATATTTAATCACTGGAAGGACAAAAAAATTTAAATATTTGTTGCATGAGAAAAGAATGTTTTGCTTCAGCAGAGTTATAAACAAGTACACTATAATCAAGTTGATATGCTCCCGTGTACAGGCTACTATGAGAAAGAAATCAAAATAAAACAGAAAATGAAGCACTTTTAAGCCATCTAGTTTCATAGAATAAATCATGACATTTGTTATTGTTTTAATTTTCCAACAAACGGGGATCTTTACCATAAAAGGAGCAAGCTCATCTGATGTTGCAAGAGATTCCTTTGTATACAGATAGGGAAACATCTTCATCAAAGGAGTCAAATATCTCTCTGCACGATATATTTTCCCAGAAGCTAAATATATTGAAGTATTGTTATCAAATCCCATGCCACGCAGCATCATACCAACCTACGTAATTAAGGAAAACAATATGCAACTAACATCAGTCTCTTCCATATAATATCAGCTTTTCACACAATTTAACATTGCAACATTAGTTTGATTTTCATTTCATCATACCATTCTTTCACTAAATTAATTAAAGTGAAAGCATGTACTGATATTGAAACTAAAATCTAGTACGAGGAAAAGGTACGACAAAATATATTGATGGCATCACATTCTGAAGTCAATAAAATGTGCACTTGAGATGGATCAGATTTATTCTGAGAAGAAAACTAAAAACAGAATTTAAGATCTGATCAGCATTAAAAAGTAAAACAGACCTCTAGTGGGGTTAGTGGGCATTTTCCTTCAACCCGATTAAGGTCAGGCAAAATTATCCGGTCCTTTCTTTTAAATTTGCCCCTCCACCCTTTTTCTCGAACTGAATCCATTTCCAACTTTTCTGCCTCTCCTCCATCATATACACAACAAGAGAATGCCACCATATCCTGCATATTGAGAAGATTTAGTCAATAATAAAGCTGATGCAATCCTTCACCGTTTCCCTACAGAATTGACACAAACTTCCAGTTCCAAACAAATTGAATGAGCATCATTACCTCTTCAAAACGAAGATGCACGGCAATGTATTTTCCATCTGTCCTTGAGCTCTTCTGAATCATTCGGTAAACTAATTTGTTTGCTAGTGCAGATATTGAAGAAGAAAACCTCAATGCTTTATAATTAGTAAGACATCTTAGAAATTGAATGTGTGGTGGAACACTCATCGCCAAACGATTGGCAAATGGAGCTATTCGAATTACCCTGCATTTGAAAATAATTTTTTTTACATCAAATTATTTGAATGAAAAAGCAATTTTGTGTCAAATGCCTAATTTGAACTCATTTCAGAGTTCATTTTCATCCAAAACTCATTTTATGTAAAGTAAAAACCCACATGTTTCATTTTATTAAATATCATAAGAATGAATAAAAAAGATGAGGACAAAGTGTATGAATACCGACCCTTCCTTTTGCAAGATAGGAGAAACAACTCCAAGGTAATAACTGACAGGAGACCAAGCTTGAACTCTGATGTTAGTGATATTACTCATATTGTAATTATGCCGCTCCATTAGTGCCTCGGGCAGTTCTTTGACCACCTTCACATAACCATCAAGTGTGGATATAAAATGATCTTCATCATATATATCCCCAAATTCACTGTAAGAGAAATAATATTACTTTAAACAGAAGTAAAGTAACTATAGAAGTAAATACGGAAACTCCAAGAAGAGTCATAATAATGTTCAGTGCATTCCATATTTAATTACTAATTTTTGAATAGACTGTTCTGCAAGGGCTACTAGTAGAATTTCATCATTGCTAATGGTTATGAAATCTAATCAAGTATCGCTTGACTAATCACATCACAAAGCTAAGATAGACCTCAAAATTTTGTGTACTAATTAATGTGGATCAACAAATAATACATCAGGAGGATATGCTTCTTGTTCTAGGTTTTCTGGTCCGTGAAATAGATTCAGTACTTGGAGCATACACAGTAATGTTAATATGGCTCTATTTATGGGAGCGTTATTAAATTCAGGGACTTATACAAACATGTTTAACTAAATAATCTCTAGAAAAACAGGTATGAAGGTTTAAACAATGGTAACTAACATAAGAGTCACAAAGTTTCTTTAGATTATTAGAATTTATATCTACGGAATGACCGTAGGTTTCTCATTATCAACCGAATGAGTTGTCTCAAAAAAATGGCAACAACTTAAAATTTCTTTTTTAGATTTTGAAATATTGTAAACAGAAGTTCAATATAAGACACAATCTACCTCAGAAAAGCATCAGAAAAGGTTTGTGTTTTCGTTTGTGAAAATAGGAATGTAAAAAAAAAATAAAAAAATGTGATAAGTATACTCCTATTTCCCATCATTCACGTGTTATTGAGTTGTGAAATTCAGTCACACATTGACCATTACTAAGCCAAACAATGAAATCAAATTAACCTACAATGTCTGTCCAAAATTTCTCAGGCATGAATGTTAGTGGGATTTAAAACCACAGACCAAATCAAGTGATGCAGCAGCAACATCATGGTTGCGTGGTTACAGCAGCCACCACAACAGCTAGTCAGCGTGTGATTTCAACTACAACTAGAATTCTAAGGTTCAAAACTAAAAGATAAGGAATAAATTGGTCACCTTGGATCTTTCCACACATTGTGAAACTCAAATTGAGGTATAACTAATATTGCATTCAGGAGTCCAGCCACAGCCACAGCATTACAAATCTAACAATTCAAGAAACACTATTGTCAAAAACTAGACCATTTTTAAAACTAAACAAGACCACTTCAAATAAAGGAAAGGGGGAAGACTTTGCCTCACCGCAGAGCGTTGTTGGTTAAGACCCCCGTTGGCTTCCACAATCAAAAAACCATTCAGTCCAGGCGACACTGAAATTAAGAGAAACAACCGAATTAAAATTCCACACAAACTTTGCTTCTACGCCAAACTCCAATTCAACAAATTATTATAAGTTATATCGATTACAAAAATGTTCGCGATGCAAAGCTGTCAAATTCGGACAAGGCTTTTGCTCTCTCAACTTCCTTTTGTACTTCCACACAGAAGCCAACTGCAAAAAGACAAAAAAAAAAAAAAACTATTATAAAAAAAA
>Ga0209589_1008024_pt1 | contig 16663 bp, 10 predicted proteins | sample CowpeawhiteBW_FD_187525 | JGI IMG/M metagenome (GOLD analysis project Ga0209589, IMG submission 187525) | Root nodule microbial communities of legume samples collected from California USA - Cow pea white BW (SPAdes) (version 2) | ecosystem: Host-associated > Plants > Roots > Nodule | place: USA...
TTTATATATAATTTTTATTAATTTATATATATATATATATATATATATATATATATATATATATATTATTTATATATTAAATTATTTATATATTTAAAAAGAAAATAAAAATTAATTTGATGAACCTTAACAATAAAGGAATTAAAGTTTTATATCTGACCATCAAGTTTTTCATAATAAATCATTATTGTTCTCCTGTTATGATATTTCTCTTCAATTAAAATTTTCCTAAATTAGTATAAAAACTAACTTGATTTTAGAATTTTTTTATGAGATTGACATGAATCTTGATTATACTTTTCTCAAATTAGTATAATCTTACATTATAAAATATTGGTATTTTATGTTTTTCATCGCATAAAAATGAACTAGTTGAATAATTTTGAAATAGAAGTTTAAAATATCCATTTTTACGTGAATTCAATCAATTAGAAAGCTTAAAAATTCAAAAGTGTGAATTATGATTGGTTTAATAAAAAACTAAAATTTTTTAAATTAATAAATTATATCTAAAAAATTTAAATTGGCACTCTAGATTTTTTTTTCCAAGTTCCGTCACTTACCTTATCTCTAGATAAGATTAAAATGAGAAAAAACATAAATTAAAAAAAAACATAAATACTATATAATTTTTTTTAATTAAATAACTTTTGCCAAATACTATATAAATATTTTAATTAAATAACTTTTGCGAAATATTCGTGTTTACACACATATTTATATAAATATTTTAATTAAGCGAGTATATAGCACCAAGGATAACGTGCATGCTGTGTAATAATCTAAACAACCAATGGTACTATATTAGGGAAAATGTTATTTCTAAATATTTAAAAAATTAAAAATAATTAATGTACAAATTAAGAGACATTTAAAAGTTTATGAGAGAATTTTTGTAAATCCAATTATTTATAAATTAATTTTATAAATATACATTTTTTTATTCTTATTTCTTAAAATTTGGTTATAAAAAAGTTTATATGAATATAAACTTAAATATATTTGGAGATACCCGTGGTTTAATTTGGACAAACGTTGCTCTAAGCATAGCCTTAATTTTAATGCTCCGTAAGCCAACACGGCAGCAGGCGAATGGTGAACACGCGCACCTCATTTACAAGAAGGAATTGAGTTAAATGCAGCTCCAAATTCCCCACGTAACATCACTCCACCAATGCTTCACCTATTGCCACGCCTCCAAAAATTAAAATCAGAATAATAATAATAATTTAATATTGTAAACATTATATTGTGAAAAAAATATAATAACATAAATTTTAAAATAAAATATAAAATAAACAAAAGAATTTTAATAATCTTTAGAAGTAAGATATAATAATTAATTTAAATAGAGGATTTAGAAAAGAGTAATAAGAGTCTAAATACGTTCTCAGATAAAACGTCCAATAATAACTTGATATTAATTAATTAATTTACATACAAGTCATAAATTAACAATATATATATAAGGGCAAGAAACCCATCCCTACGCCTTTCCAACAAAACAGCTCATTAGCAGAAACTATAAAGCAATTGGGTTATAACATCGGAACAACAACGCTCCACGCATTACATTTCCTTCACTCCCAACCTTCTTCTTTCGATGGCGGCGATGGGGCTGCTGAAGAGAGCGGCGCAGCGGGTGCCGTCTTCGCCGGCGTTCAAGCTGTCATTCATCCGGGCTCACGCGTCAGAGGCCCAGGCCCAGCAGGTGGAGCCGAAGGCCCGCGACACAACCTCCCTGAAAACCTTCCAAATCTACCGGTGGAACCCTGAGAACCCATCGAAACCAGAACTGAAGGACTACCAGATCAACCTGAAGGAGTGCGGGCCCATGGTCCTGGATGCGCTCATTAAGATAAAAAACGAGATCGATCCCACCCTCACCTTCCGCCGCTCCTGCCGCGAGGGGATCTGCGGCTCCTGCGCCATGAACATTGACGGCTGCAACGGCCTTGCTTGTCTCACCAAGATTCCGTCTGCGTCGACGGCCTCCACCATAACGCCGTTGCCGCACATGTTCGTGATCAAGGACCTGGTCGTGGACATGACCAACTTCTACAACCAGTACAAGAGCATCGAGCCCTGGCTCAAGCGGAAGAACCCACCGCCGGTGCCAGGGAAGGAGATCCTGCAGAGCAAGAAGGACCGCGAAAAGCTCGACGGGATGTATGAGTGCATTCTGTGCGCCTGCTGTAGCACATCCTGCCCCAGCTACTGGTGGAACCCCGAGTCATATCTCGGACCCGCTGCCTTGCTCCACGCTAACAGGTAACGCTCAAACTTCTCTCTTTCTTCTCACCTTAGTATTGGGTGTTTTCTTATCGCAATTTGTGGTGCACCTCGGTATTCTGCCAAATTAAACAGATTTTGTTGGGTATTATTGTGCGCGATATGAGGGAAAACAACAAGTATTAAACTATATTTTGTACCACTTGGAATTGGAGTTTCATAGGCTTACATAAAGAAAAAAATCAATCAATTTAGGTTTTTGAGGTGAATTTCTAATCTTGATTAGAGGATAGTAGTCAAGGCATGCGAAGAACTGTATCTGAGTTTTATTGTTGTCGTGACTGGTATATGCTGTTCTGTTGGGGGTGAGTTTTCGTTAGTGGATTCGAGTTTGGAAATTATTTTTGGAGCTGGTTTTGTGATTCAACGACAACAGTGGAAGCTATTATTTTCTGCATGTGTGAAGTCCGTTACCTAGAACGGCAGATTTCTTAAAAACTTGAAGAGGGTTTGTTGAGTTCTTGTGAAACTCTCAAAATCAGATGTTGACATTTTTTCATTGTGAAACTGTAAAAACCATTTAGTTTGCCTGGGTGGGGTGTCTTTCTCAGTCGCTGTTTGGTTTGACTTTTAGCTTTTAGAGCTTTTCAATTGTGAAACCTTACTGTTAAAACATCGCTAAGGCAAGAATGTTGAGGTATGTAAGGACATCTCTTCTTTAAGTTAATGGAGGAGCATCCATAAAGGTTTCACATTGAACCTATAACAAGGTCCATGGCTAAGAATTGAAGAAGGAGAAACTACATCACGAAGGACTCTTGCAATTTGTATTTATGATTCAAAGTGATTTCAAGTTACAAGAGAAGACTATTTATAGATAGCTTCCCTTGTACTCTATCCTAAAATGAAACTTAAATGCTAATTTAAGCTAAATTGAATACAAATGAAGCTAGAGTATTCTAGACTTCTATTATAAGAGCTTTTTGTAATATTTGAGGTGCTTTTGTTGAGCCTCTTATATACTTTTCCCCTCTTACACGTACTAGAAGTGTAGTCTATTCCAACTGACTCTTAACTACCATATACTAACTTTTTAAAATTTTTAATTTTTTCTGACCTTCCCTTGAGCATTTTAGTCCAACCAAGTATGATTGTGTTTACATTGATTTATTGGTTGAAATTGAGGGTACGAGAGGAAGTTGATCAAGAGTATGTGAGCATGCGTGTTTTGTTTTATTGTTTTTGTCAGTTGGTTTATGCTTATACTATTGGGTGGGTTCTATGTTCTTGCAGTACTGATTTTAAGCTTGGTTTGAGAAAGGATAATAATAGGCCTTCCAAGAAATATGCATGATGCTTTATTGGTTTTCTTACGTTAATATTAGGATAATATGCTTCTGTTCATGGTGTACTTTTGCCAAATAGAATCTTCAAGACATGGGGCATAGTTTGCCCTTTTCTGTTTCTATTTCACTGAATTTATTTATTATTATTTGTTTGGTTCTTTTAAGGTTTTATTTTGAATGCTTGGGGATCTATTAGAAGTATTAGATCTGTCCATTGTTGTGTATGTGACTTATTTTGGTTGGTTTGTGGTTCTTCTACTAAGAATGTGACAAATGAATGATATCTGTGTTGTTTTTGAAACTGCAATAACGATGCATTCTTAGGGTGGCTCTTTTAACTTACATAGCTGATATTTACCGAATTATAGAAGGAAGTCAGTAATTACTTCGAATCTTTTCGTCCATAAATACTACCTTTTTTTGGACTTATTCTTTAGTTATGATATGACTATGTATACACTCACTATTCTTCTTGCCTCATATTAACTCTCTTTTATATTAAACATTATTAACTTTCAACTTCTTTTCTTGTCCGTAAGTTATATTTGTCGGTGGTACAGTTGTAAATAAGGTGAGTTAAGTAGAGGAGCCTATGTTGATCCTTAGTTCGTACTTGGTCAGGATTAGGAAAGGACGAGTTCATCTTCACATTAGAAGATACTCGCATTTTTATTAAACTAATTGCATATGTGCACCGTATCTCTGTTATAGATAGAGATTACTTTGGCAGTTGGGTTTCAAAGCTGAGATATTGTTTGTGATGATATTTGCAGGTGGATAAGCGACAGTCGTGATGAGTACACTAAAGAGAGATTGGATGCGATTAATGACGAATTCAAGCTCTATCGTTGCCACACCATATTGAACTGTGCTCGTGCCTGCCCGAAGGGGTTGAACCCAGGAAAGCAAATTTCACATATCAAGTCACTTCAGCCTAAAGCCTAAAACTCTATTAGAAGCATGATGGTGTTTGCATTTAATCCTTTATGTTGTTATTTTGTATTTTCTTTAAAGTTGGGGATGATTTAGCTACATTCTTAATAAAACCTGAGCCCCTTTTTGTGAAACTTGGGCTTTTAATTTCTATTGACTTGTGTTTCTGCAATAAATGTTAATAGCGATCAGAACCCCGTCTCATAAATTGGCTGTAGCTATATTGGATTATTCTCCAAGGAATTTTTAACTAAAAGGTACTTTACACTTTTAATTGGGAGACACGCTTGTTTCTTTTTGTCTAAAATAAAAATTCCAAAGGTTTCCTTTTGAGAGGACTGTCTCTTGAAGTGACTTTATGCCTGTGAAATGTATAAGGCTTTAACCTTTTGCTTCTCTCCAATCTTGTTAAATTCTTGGTCAAGGTGATGATCAATATGGCGCTTGGAGTATCATGATTTTTATTCTTATGTTAGGAGTATGGTAGTTGACTGCATATTTCGTAAGAGACTACCAAACTAAAAAATGCACTGAATTTGAAACGCTCGTCATTGAATTGTCATGAGTCTTCAGTTTAAATATGGTAGAAATATAATCAAAATCAGAAAATGCTTACCCACAATTAACACAACTTTAGAATGATCATTACATCTAATCACGGCTTATCAAAAAGAATGAACATGTGAAAGAGATTTAATGATTTAAGTGATAAAAGAGCTAATCTCGTAACATATATAAGAACATTGAGAAAAACTTGACATTAAGCATTGAGACAATCTCATATCAAGATGTCACCATCGGTCATGAAATCGTTGGCAGTAGCTTGGTTTATGGTTTCCATAATTTCTTTTGTGCATGGCATTAATGTTAAGAGTTGCACTCGCTTTGCAATCCTTGAGATTTCTCAATCATCTCAGTATGAGACTATAACAGGTAAATCCTCCCCTTTGTCCCATGCTAATTTAGTAATGATCAGTAATAGTTTGGCCCAAATTCTGAGGGAAATCTATATTGAAATAATGTTTCTACAGGATGCAACAATGATTGCAACACCGCATGTTGTAACTGTGACATCACCAAACAGCCTCCACTTTGTGTTCTATGCTGTCAGGAAGATCCTTAGAATTCAAATTTAAATTTATTTCAATGGTTAGTTATTAGAACCCTACAACAAATAGATATGTTTCCACAAAGCCAAAGATCTAATGGCCATGATTTGATGATCCTTAATACAATATCTCTACTACCTATGATTTGATGAATCTTGTTACTTAAACAACTAAAAATAACTAAAAATGCATTTATTCAATAACCAAATACATAAAATCAAGAGATACTCAATTTTCAAATGTATTTCAAGGTAGGAAATAATACTCAATTAAAAATAAAGATTAAAAAAAAAACTTCGGTTAAAGTTGATGTGAAGATACTATGGATGAAAAACCCATTTAATTATTTTTTTCTAAAAACAATTTATAAAAAAACTTGTCTAGTCGTATCTTTTGATATATATTGTATTCAATATAAGTTCAGGGTTATTTCTTCAGTTTTAATAAAAAAGACTGCATCCTTCACCCCACTAATTCCCTTCCAAAGTATTGAGGACTTCGAGGACTTCCCGTCAATTTGATTCTCTTAGAAGAATAGTGGCCTTCAACCAATACGGGAGGTAAGGTTTTATTTTCATACAACCTCAATTTTGTAATCAAGAGAACAACGCACAGTTAAATAGGCGGACTGAATAATTAAAATCAATACAGATACAAAATTATAAAATGTTGCACGTATCTTTTCCAATTGTACAAATACATTTACCAATTATTCCAGGACAAGTCAGGCCCCTGTAAAACCATGTTTTCAACTCATGACAAAACTTTGACCATAATAGACTCATCTACAAAAACAATTTATCTTTACCTAAGAATATTGCCTCTGGAAATATCTGGACATTACAACAACCCCAGGGTTTTCTGTTCTAATATAGCCTGATAGCTAGTTCTTAGGATGTTAACATAACATGAGAGCAAGTTAAAAACCTATATGCTTTTTGACAAACCAAGAAATACAATTGCTGATGAAATCTGCACTCTTAGATCAGCAATATCCACATCATGGCCACCTTCTACGAGGCCCCACCTGTCCACCTGAAAAAGAGAATCAAGATAATTTTATTTCACAGATTATGTCCTGCACTTCAGTATTTAAGCACATATTATAAAGAGAGAGAAGTTTATGATTGGGATTATATATTATAGAGATGGTCACATAAGTAAGTACCTGAGAATCTTCTTCAAGTCTAATAAGTTCAATAGCTTCCTCGATTTGCAATTTCCCCTGCACCATTCCAATGGCAATAATTAATGAATGTGCTGATGCTGCAATAGCATCAATTGTTGCCAATTCGCAATCATCTGTTTTCTTTAGAAGGTTCTCAATAACTGTTACAAGACCATCTTCTTGCTTTCCACCAAAAAAGCTGGAGTAAACAACAGGCTTAAAGCCAAATTCTGTCTCCACCCAGTGAAGCAACGGATCAATTTTCTCCACCTGCCGATCTGCAAAGGTTGAATTCAAACTCAAATCCATACATGTAACGAAAAAAGAATGAGACACTTCTTGATCTAAATAACTTTGATTCGTAAGAATGTTGTTGCATGTAAGAAAAAAATAATTCCCGGAGGTTAGGGCTAAAATACAATCTTAATGTCACTAAACAGCTTCCACAGGTGAAGGAAATGTGAATTCAACCGACCACAAGTATATCATAAAAATAATACCAAGCTAACGAGAAAATGAAAAAGAAATCTTCATGTGGACTTGAAATTCATCTTTTAGGTGTCAAATACCATTGTTATCTATAAACGCACCAGCTTAAGCTACAAAATCGAAATAATTTCTACAAACAAATCTCCAGCCCAAAAACCATCAATTAAAGGAGTACGACCAAAATGCTTCATACAACATAATTTATAAGATAACAACTTCAACTCACAAAATTCTGATTTATCTAAGCATGTATTACATCAAGCAATCCTAAATTTATTAACTGGGGATCAAACATATGAAGACATATCAAGTTATTAACTAGTACCGTACCATGTACATAGCTTGTCAGCTCATTGTCATCAGGTGCACGACAAAATACTAAATCTTGATTAAATTTCTTCATCAAATTCTCAATAATTTTGCTCCTTGTGAGGGGAACTCGTTCCAGGGCAGTGCAAGCAAGTCTCATAAGAGGCATTGTGAAGGGTCTTATGCCATCCGTTAGCTGCAATAAATCCATTAGCAGTCCAGTTTAAGTGACACTCCTCAGCATCAACACTTAAACAAAATATGCAGCTTCAAATGGACATCAAATATTTTGAAGGGAAGGCTGGTATGAGCTACATCACCCCGCCAATTGACTTTAAATTATTATATACCCTTTTTGGAGGACAATTGAAAACAAATATGAAACAAAATTCATAGGTTTCATGAGAACTCAAGGAAAAAAAGCATATTCCGTTTGGTGATGATGAGAAAGGCAGCCCACAGATTCAGGGTTGTGCCAAATTATGACAAATGAAGCCATAACATAACGCAACATTGAATTGAAAAAATGAGATATAAATCTTCAAAAATGGTCATTATTTACCCATCAGCTCGCCCTAATAATTATCTACAAATAACAGTATCCTCTACTTTGCACAAGATAATACAGATAGCCATGATCAAGTAACATGGACAGCATCTTGACCAATCCTTCCCAATGTCGTAACATGCAATGCATACCTAAAATAAAGTCAAATTTTATGAAATGAATCTCTTCATGTTAAAAGCTTCACAACAAGGTCCTAATCTTGTTCTAACTCCCACTTTCTCCCTCTATAGACAATAAACAGGTCCTACCTATCTCTCTTGACAAACAGAAAAGAGGATCAAATAAAAATTTGAACAAAACCAAGTTTCTTAGATGATAGAATCCATTTCTCACTTAACTATATTGCCACCGAGAAACTGTAAAAAAACACTTGGATTGTACCTTGGTAAATCAATTGTTAACTAAAATTCAATACAAGATAAAAAAAGAGTACAATGCAAACACAAAAAGACATACAACAACACTAACAAGAAACAAACCTTTTTCCCCACTATACGGCTCTTCTACATAAATCAAACACTCATCCAACAGTACATTTTTATTCTGTTTGGACATCCTTCTGTAGCACTTTAAGCACTTATAAAAAGTAAAATAAGAAAATGAAATGAATGTAGTTTCTAGTATAACTTAAAACCAGCCTAAGTATCCTTACATTCCAATCTTGTCTCTTGTAAGTCTTCATAAAAAAACTTTTTGTTTATCTAAACTTATTCTCCTCAACCATATTTTTCCCTATTTTGTAAAATATCGTTATATTATTGGAACTGGATAAATTCAAAACAAAAATTCAAATTTTGAGACGTCGCTGAACAGCTTTTGGAATTCAGACAATGTTTAATCCAATTTTTAATATTAAAAATGACAAAAATGGCTAAAATAGTCGAACACCTAGAGGAGCACACCTGATATTCCCATTCAGCAGCAATGGCTTTGGCAAGAGGAAGAGTGGGAAGCTTGAGGGGTCTCTTGGAAGGTGTCTTTAGGGTTCTGTAATCGAGCATCACCGTCCATCCGTTCCCGTCATCGGCTTCTCGAGTCTTCACGTCCTTGTAAAACCGCTTCCCCACGATCGACCCAGTCATGAACGACATCGGCATCGTCACCGACGACGATGACTTCCACTTCCCCGATGGCCCCTTCACGTACACCTTGTCCCCATCCGAAGAGAACGTGAACGACGACTGAGATGACGACTGCGTTGGCTCCTCGTCCGCCGCTGCCACCGTCATCATCTGCCGCCGAATCAGGGGAACCGAGAGTGCCGCCATGAAAGTGGGACTCGCTGGTTTTACGCATTTTCTTATTATCGAATGAGCCATTGAAAAAAAAAAAACAATAACTAAATTAATTGATTCTGAGTACTCGACCTTAACTTGTCGGAGTTAGAAGGGTTATGTGGGATTTCAGCGAGAAGGGAAGAAAGAAGAAGGGAGAAAAACAAGAGACCGGTACGGTGGGCCTTACGGTCCATCGAATCAGATTGTTCCGCTGGCTGTTTCTTTTTGCACCTTCCTCCTTTCCTTTCTACACCCTCATAAATTCTATTAGTTCGAAATTACCTCTCACTAAAATTACAATAAAATTACAATAAAATGGTAAAAGTTGTTGGATTATATGAGTTTCTTTAATCAATGAACTTTTGATGATAACAAGATTATTATTCTATCGAGTAAGTCTCTAGTCAAAAGTGAAGCAAGGTTAGACAATTCAGAAAGTATGTCCAACAAATACATTGAGTGTAAGTGATTGATTAATATGATTTGAAGATCGAAATATACTATTTGTGCTTATGCTTTCATGTGCTAAACGACTGATATACAAATGTTATGTAGAAAAGTATAAGCAAGAAGTTTGACAAATGCAAATGTTAAGTCCTAGCATTAAATGAGTCTAAGCAGTACACAAGTCAGTTTGCTAGACAAGTCTATTAGTGGTTATCGTTATGTTTAAGCATTAGACAACCCAAGTCATTAGGTGACCCCTCAGTCTTTGAGTAATATAAGGCGTTAGACGACTTAAGTGATACAAAACATTGGACGACTAAGGTGTTAGACGACTTAAACAACAGAACGAATTATAATGCTCTTTGACGTTTTGATGAGTGTTTTAATCTCTGAATTGAATTGATAATGTGGATTGATATATTGATCTAAGTGTTTGAAATAGAGAATTAAATATCATAAAATAATTCATGCTATAATGTTCAAAAAAAATATTTTATGATAATTTCATTCTAAAAGAAGGTTTTTGAATCAAACGTTCAAATCAAAAGAAAATTAGGAAATGGTTGGTGAATGAATTGTTTGATTGAGTATGAAATATTACTGCTCTGACAATTCAAATGCAAAATCATATTGCATAAAGTGTCAAGAAAGGAAAATTCAAATTAGGTTTGAGCTCACTCAAGAAAGGATATCCTAAAGAGCATTAACAAATTCAAAGTTGAATTCTTGAAAAGTGACATTGAAAAATAAAATTAAAGAATTGATTAGGTCATTTCATATCGAGAAGATTATGATGAAGCATTGCAATTTGAATTCTCAATGGCTAGTAAATGCAACAACTATATAAAGGGTGCAAAGTCATACAAGAAGATTAACAAAGCTATTTTACAAAAGATCAAAATGGTGAGAAATTGTCTTATCTGTAGTGATTAGTGAATTGGGTTGTGAGCTTACATATTGTATATCCTTCATAGAGTGAAGTTGTAACCTGTGAGTTGAATTGTAATTAAGGGTTTTTGCTCTTAGGGGGATATTGAAAAGGATACCTGAAGAGGTTGAAACTCGTGTAACCTAGAGAGGGTGATACTCATTGCTAGTCAAAGGTGTTGAGCAAGTTACCAAAGAGATTGGACGTAGTCTTAGGTGGAGGTGAACTAGTATAAATCCCTAGTGTGCATTTTCTCTATCCCCAATCTTTTACTTTGATTAGTTAGTTAACTTGTATTTTTTTGGTTGTGCGTGTAGTTTTTGAATTTGTTTTTAGGCTATATTTGTTAGTTTTGAAATGGTTGAAATACCAAGAAGGGGAGTTGAATTGGCTAGTTAAAAATTTAGGCTATCTTTGCAAGCTAAAAACCACCTTTAATTGAATCAATTAGATCACAAAGTTAGGATGCAAACACTACTGAACTGTACACTTTCAATCGGTCAAAAACAGAGTTAATCGATTGATTTTACTAAACAGATTCTGTTCTGGTATAATCAACCGATTGAAACAGAAAAACAGTCGACTAAAATACTGGGAAAAATGCAGAAATGCAGATTCGAGTTTTAAACCAAGAACAATGCACAAGAATGATCAAGACAAGTTCTGAATGATTATGCAAACATGCTCAATGCTCCAGATGCCATGAAAATATGCAAGAACATGAAAAAGATGATTAAAACACAAGTTCTTTAAACTTTAAAATGAATATGCAAGAGAGAAAGGTTAGAGAAGAGAGGAGACCACGAGATTTTTATACTGATTCACTCAAACCTGAGCTACATCTAGTTTGTCAATGCCTTGAGCTTGACTTTGCACTATTTCAAAAGATTTACAAAGTATCCACCCTTAACTTTCAAAATATTCAAAAACTACACAAAAGACTCTTGAATCACACAAGAGTTACACCAACACAACAAGAACCCTCTTGCAGACCTGGAAAACCACCAGGCATACACACAAAGTTTGAGAAAGATCAAACTTGATTGATAGGACAACCCAGCCTACCACAAACCACTTTCTCCAAGCTTCAAACCAAGCCAAAAATTCCAAGAATTGATCCAAGATCAATCTTCAACTATTGCAAACTGTATGATCACGAAGGAGAGAGTTTCCACAAGTTTCCAGAATAATTTCGCGCTTAAAAGTGGTCAGAATACCTCTCTTTCAAAAATCACAGCTCTTATAGTCAAACTGTTACGAAATTCAACAAGTTGATTTCCAAATCAATCGGTTGATTTCACTTGACTTAAGTGAAATCAGTCGATTAAAAAATAAATCAACTGATTGAATTTGTTACAGTTTAAGACTATTGCAACCAACCTTTTAACCTGTTGAAAGACCATTCAACAGACTAAAAGGGACATTTTAACATGTTGAAAAACTATTCAACAGATTAAAAAACACAACAAAGACCAAATACATCTAATTAATGCTACAAGGTCTACAATATGAATTACAAACTTCGAATACACTTTCTTAATGATGTAACTATGTGGAGAGCACACGTTCCAGTCTTGATCAACATGCATACCATCAAATCTCCTTTCCTTCATCAATGTAGGCTTCATTCCAATGGTAATAGCTTCAAGATAGTTCAAAAGGGCTTCATTAAATCTTCATCAAATCTTCAAGAAGAATACCACTTTGGCTTCTCATGTCAACAATCTCCCCCTGATTTGATGAATCCAACCTCTATCTTCTTTTATCTATCTTCTTCTATCTTCCATTGCAAATTGCTTCCATTGGTTGGATACCATTAAGTTGATGAAGTAACGCCTAAGCTTGAAACTTATGAACCTGAAAAACATTTACAGTAGCAACACACACAAGCTAACAAGCAAACAAATATGCACATGCTCCCCCTATCAATAATATGAGTTCAGATTCAGATTTGATTTTAATTCCAATTTTAATGCTTCTATTTTAGTCCAATTTGGTCAATTTGCTATTTGGTCAATTTTTCTCCCCCTTTGGATTCATCAAACAGAACAAATGCATAAAGATAACAAACATAGCATATCCTTTCATTACTACTGGAACATAATACAACCAACAGAAACTGAAAACAGAGAATAAAAGCATAAAGCTGATACAATCAGCCATTGAAAATAAAAATAACCAACTGAAATTGACAGAACTTAAACTGAAAAAGAACAAACACATGGATGCCATGCATGATCCTAAACAACCAACACACTCAGTCATCCTAAGGATCATTTATGGTCTGGAATGAGTTCAACATGTCATGGATATCTTGGATTTGGCCATCCAATGCATTGAATCTCTCATTGCAATAGTTGTGATGTGCATGTTGGGACACATTTAGCTCATACAGCTGGTTCAGCACCATCCTTTCAAAATGTGAGTACACATGGCCTCTATCCTTTGGAGGGTTGTAGGGAGTTAAGTCCATGGTTCCAGTAGTTGGTTCTTCCTTTTGATTTGCACCACTTGAGCTAGCTTCATGGTCATGTGCACCACTAACTACAACACTAACAACTGTCCATGCATTTCCCACCTTGAGAAAGCCTATTTTGTGCAGATTTTGGTTGGAGGTATGGTTCAACAGTCCAGTTGACTCTTCTAGCTCACCTTCTACATCAATTCCAAAGTATTCTATGAATTTGGACACCAAAACCACATATGGCAGCCTAAAATTCGTGAGTCTCTTGGCCTTGAGCATGTGATCACGAAACACATAGATCCAATCCACTTGAATGTTGTGTTGGATGCAGTACATGAGTATCAAATCTCCCTCATTCAATGTTGAATGGTTACTACCACGTGGAACTATGATTTTTGTGACAATCATAGCAAGAAGCCTTTGATCCACCTTGAGACCACCAACATGGAAGTGCTTGATTTCAGCTGCAGGATTCCTCAAGCATTGGCCATAGTATTGAACCTTGTTGAATTCTGGAACAACCTCAGTTTCACCTTTCCTCACTTGCACACCCCTTGTTTTGAGTCCAACCACATCTTTCCAAGCCTTTTTGTTGATCTCCATTTGAATCCCCTTGATACTTGACAGTAGCATATCATTTTTGAACTCCAAGTTGCTGAAAAACACCTTCACCAAGTCTGGATAATTTTTTCCTGAAAGTTCAAGAAATGTCTTCAACTTTTGATGCTTGAGTTGTTGAAATAAACTCTCAAAGCCTTCAGCTCTCAACCACGAAAATCTCAGCACCTTAGGAATGTTGATTTGCTTCTTGTTCATCTTGATGAGGAACACTTGAATGTTGTCCTCATGATCCTCAAACCATGCTTCAATTCTACCATGGCTTTCGTGATTTGAAGACCTTGGGGTAGGAGGAGCGGAGTGCTCATCATCAGATTGAGTGGCTCTTTGTTGATGACGAGGCATCATGAGCGTGGGTATGGCTGTTTCTATGAGAAGTATAATGCAAATGCAGAAATACAAGTGCAATATTTATAATTGAACAGACTGATTTTCAAAAACAGTTGATTAAATGGTGCAAATTTTTCTAATTAGTTTTAGGTTACCCAAACCATTTTAATGCAGTCCAAAACAGTATCTCACACATTCATAGTGTTTTCAATGTATTTTTATGAGTGAATCAATCAGTTCAGATCATGTGAGCTGCATGCACATTGGAATTGTACACTAAACATGCTTTTTGGTCAAACAAATCAAGAAAAGCAACACATGGCTGATGAAATAACTATTAGGAGCAAATAGTACTTGACAAAAAATGCTTTCTTTGACTGGGTTAGCTTTGCAATTCAATTCGTGAGTAAATGCACAGTAAAATCAGCACGTTGAAAAGCAGAAATAGTTTATTAAAACAACATTAGAGTATCAGAGATTAAAACCAGAATTTGGTTAAGTGAAATCAACTGACTGATTTTGAAAATCAATCGATTGAAAATCGTAAAATTCAACTTCATTTTTCCAGATTCAGTTTTAATGAAATCAACATACTGAATTGTGAAATTAACAAATTAAAAACCATAGCAGATTATATTTTCATCATTCAGTGGCAGTTTAAGTGAAATCAACATGTTGAAAAACAGAATCAACAGGTTGACAGATCATGATTTGTGCAAACAAAGGCAGATTTAAGTGAAATCAACATGTTGAAATTAAAAATCAACAGGTTAAATATGACCGTTTTCAATTTTTGCATACTGCAACTGATTTTTATGAAACCAATACATGAATACGTAAGATTAACATGCTAAAAACACATCAGACCACATTCTTAATGTCTAATATGCCTAGTTCAGTTCTTAGCTTGTTAAACCTATCTCTAACCAATGGTTTGGTAAAGAAATCAGCCAATTGATGTTCACTTTTAACAAATTGAATTTCACAATCTCCCTTTTGAACATGATCACGAATGAAATGATGCCTAATCTCTATATGCTTGGTTTTAGAATGCTGTATTGGATTCTTGGTTAAGTTGATGGCACTAGTATTATCACAATACAAAAGGTACCTTGCTTAGCCTTACACCATAGTCCAAAAGTTGATGCTTCAACCATATGATTTGTGCACAGCCATGTCCAGCAGCAATATACTCAGCTTCGGCAATGGAGAGTGTCACGCATGTTTGATTTTTGCTATTGCATGAGATTAGACTTGATCCAAGTAAATGGCAAGTACCACTTGTGCTTTTCCTATCCAATTTGCACCCTGCATAATTCGAATCTGAAAAGCCACTAAGAGTTATGTTAGAATCACATGGATACCATAAACCAACATTGGTTGTTCCTTTAAGGTACTTTAGAATCCTTTTTGCAGCTTTAAAGTGTGTTCCATTGGATTTGCTTGGAATTTAGCACATAAGCATACTCCAAACTGAATATCTGACCTATTTGCTGTAAGATAGAGCAAAGACCCAATCAACCCTCTATATTGGGTGGAATCCACTAGTTGGCCAGCCTCATCTGCATCCATATGGCAATTTGTTGCAATTGGAGTGGCAACTTCCTTACAATCCTCCATTTTGAACTTTTTCAATAAGTCAAAATAGTATTTTGATTGATTTAAAAATGTTCCATGCTTGAGTTGCTTGACTTGCAGCCCTAGAAAGTAGGTAAGCTCACCCATCATGGACATCTCAAATTCTCCTTACATAGCTGCAACAAACTCTTTACACAATGTGTTATTATTTGAACCAAAGATGATATCATCAACATACACTTGAACAAGTATAAGATCATTTTCAAGTTTTCTAATGAAGAGTGTTTTATCCACTGCACCTCTAGCATAACCTTTTGATGAGAGAAAATTGCTTAGCCTTTCATACCACTGTCATGGTGCTTGTTTCAAACCAAATAAGGCCTTTATCAATTTGAAAACATGGTTAGGATTGAGATGATCCTCAAATCCAGGAGGTTGTGATACATACACTTCTTCATTTAGAAAACCATTCAAGAATGCACTTTTCACATCCATTTGATGCAATTTAAAGTTACACATGCAAACATATTGATGAAGGATTATCTTGTTCCTTTTTAATATTATTGAATATGGTGTGAGTTGATTAAGAAAGCTAAGTGAAATCCTCACTGGACATTAAGATAACAAGCTATCTAGATGTGAAGGTTCCTTTCACAAAGCTCAAGAGAAGAAGATGATGGATTGATTCAAAACAAAAAGGAAATGGAAAGCACATAAACCATAGAAAACCAAGAACAATTAGGAAGAAGAAAACATAAAATGGAAAGGAAAGAAATGGTAAAAATGTGAGAAGCACGCCACTACAAGGCTAGGCTAGAAGCCATGGCAACCTTGAAGATGAGTGGATGTGTGCCGCCACTTGCTATG
>Ga0209589_1008033_pt1 | contig 16648 bp, 7 predicted proteins | sample CowpeawhiteBW_FD_187525 | JGI IMG/M metagenome (GOLD analysis project Ga0209589, IMG submission 187525) | Root nodule microbial communities of legume samples collected from California USA - Cow pea white BW (SPAdes) (version 2) | ecosystem: Host-associated > Plants > Roots > Nodule | place: USA...
ACGATTCGGAATGGTCTTCATAGATTACAAAAATGGTTTGAAAAGATATCCAAAACTATCGGCAATGTGGTACAAGAACTTCCTCAAGAAAGAAACCAGACTTTATGCCTCTAGCAAATAAGATACTACTATTAAATTCATTCATTTATTAAATTATTTTCTAACTAATTCATATTCTTTTATTCCAAAAAATATACAGACAGGTCTTACAAATAGAGATTCTTTGATTGTAATTCTTTCTTTCTTTGATTAGTCTTTGATTGTAATTTTAAAGTCCTTTATATCTATACATTGGACTTACAGATATATACATTGTATATCTGTTGGTAATACAGTCAGAATGAAAGAGACACATTATATTGTTATTATAAAGTTGTCATTTACCATCTCCATCATATATATATATATATATAAGATCTATATATAGCCAACAACGTTTCACATTAATTGTTTGTATATATTTGTATATATATATAGATATACATCTGGGTTGAAATTTTAATATATATATATATATATATATATATATATATATATATATATATATATATATATATATATATATATATATTTAATTATATATATATATATATATATATATATATATATATATATATATATATATATATATATATATATATATATATATATATATATGTATGTGTGTGTATGTAATCAACAAGGTTTGACATTTTCAATTTTACTCTATTCTATAAAATTAACTTCTAGGATCAAATTTATATTTATTTATATACTATAAATTTGTATTATCTTTAATCTATATGGGATATATGGAACCCACTTCCATCAAGGTATATATATTTTTGAATGTTATACTAGACATTAATGAATGGTCCGATAACGAATGATCAATAGATCCAACAATAATAATTATTATTAAGATAAGCTTAAGATGACTCTAATATCATCTTAAAACGTGACTTAAGCCTAACTCAACCTTACTAAATCGAATGACTTGTTCAATTGATTTGATTGGCATAAACTATTACTTTATAACACGTGGTTTTGATGTGTCTCGTTTAAGCAAATACTAGATCAACCTTAATTATTTATTTTTTATGATGGGTGTTTCCAAAGAGAATCATCAAAGAGTTAATTACAAGTATCCCCCTTTCTTGTACACTTGTCTTACCTTTCGTCAGAAAGAAATATAGAGATTTGTCTAAGTTGACTACCAAAACATACCTAACTCTAATTCCACTTATGATCTTTCCATAGAGGATCATATGGGAGATACAACACTAATGAAACATGAGTCAAACTCACATATAAGAGATTAACGTCACCTATACATTTAAGACAATGAGTTTATTAGTCTTCATTCTCATATTACTACTAAAAATTCTCATATTATATGAATTTTTTTTTGCAAATTTGTTAAAAAAATTTGCAAAAAGAGACTTTTTCTGCTATTTTTTCTAAAATTCCTGATTGACAGGTAATTTCTTCGTGGATAATTTCCTACAAAATTTGTTCTGAAAATTATGTTATACAAAATATTTTACAAAAAAAATTGACAACAATTTCTTGCATTTTTTATAACAAAATTTATAAATATTTTCTTAAAAAAATTCAAAACAAAATTAACAGAAAATATGAGTTTTTTTAGTATTGTATCATACAAAACTTTTTAATCTTTACTTAATCTGAAACTTAGAATCACATTTGAATTTTTAACACTTTATTATGAATTAAATTATTTTGTGCAGTGTTTTTTTAGAATGTTAAAGTATTACACTTGTTCACTTTATATATATATATATATATATATATATATATATATATATATATATATATAAAAGTTTAATTTTAATTATATTTCAAGACAATATAAATATCTCAATATATAAATTATAAACCTAACAACTATGTCAAAATTGTTCAAATAGTGCATATGGCGTAGGTTTGATTAGGCTTGTTGTCTTATAAATTATAAACCTAACAATGTCAAAATTGTTCAAATAGTGCATATGGCGTAGTATTGATTAGGCTTGTGTCTTAGTAAAAGCAGAACAAAAATAAAATACACTTTCATTTTTTTTTCCATGTTCATTTTTAATATTTTTGTTTTGTTATATATATATATATATATATATATATATATATATATATATATATATATATATATATATTACATTTTGAGTTCTTTTTTAAATATAAAATTAAAGCACGTATTAAAGTGGAAACTATATAATTAAATCAATTTTTCGTTTAAATCATATTAATTACTATCTTTTGTAGAATTAATATTTTATTACCATCTTTATAAAAAAAATTATATTAATTATTTAAATAAAATAAATGCATTACATTAAAATATCATCTTTACTCCTACTTCGAATGGGAAAAAAAAATATTTTCTCCGCTATATATATCCATATGAATTAAACATATGAAAATTTTAATAACAGTATTATAATATTCAATGATAACAGTGTTAATAATTCAATGTGAGTTTAAAATAAACAAGATAAATAATATATAAATAAAATAATACAAATTTATTGCATTGAGATTTTTTGGTTGAAGATAGTGCGTTAGTCTTGAGTGTGCTAACTACTGATTTTCAACCTTCTTTCTTTTTATTCAAATAACTTCAATTTTTTTTTTCTTTCTTTCTTCTCCACTCCATCAGTGGCTAAATGATAAAGCAGAGAGCAGAAACACTTACCCAAATTACGATGATGGCATTGCATTTGGACTTGTTTCCGTTGCTCTGCGTTTTGTCTCTTTCTGTTACCTCCTTCGTCAACATCACTCATTCCAAGGCCATTTCACCCATTCATGACGCTTCATTTCTCAACCGGAGCAGTTTTCCCCAGGGCTTTGTTTTCGGGACAGCATCCTCGGCATACCAGGTACATTATAAACATAAGTTTGTCATTTTTTTTTTTGTTTTTAGGATAATGATATCATTATATTTTGGTATTGTTAGTTTGTCGATTAATTTTAATCATTTATATCTTCCAATTTGGTTATTGTTCACCATTACCGTTCATGTATTCAGAAGCTAAGAGACATGATTTTGCTGTGTAGTATGAAGGGGCTGCAAGGGAAGGTGGAAGAGGACCCAGTATATGGGATACGTTCACTCATAAATACCCACGTATGCATCTCCTTCACTACTGTTTCAACAGTATTTTATTCATTTTTTTTTTCAAATAAGAGTAAATGCAGTTGTTGCCACTCACTTGGCAAAATGTTTGGAACTTTGAGAGAACCTTGGAACACAGTTGTTAAGGAATGGAGAAAGTATGCGTTTTTAAATTGCTCAGCCTTTCTAGAATTTTGGGTCTCTGTGAGTTTGCGAGCAATTTTGGACCCTGTTACACCAACCAAGTATGTTATTGCTTGAAATCAGAACTCCGATAGGGTGTGACCAGATATCACAGAGATGAAAGTAAAGGAGAGGATTCATTGAGAATTCTATAGCTGATAACTACTTAGTACTAGCTAACTGAATGAGTAATGTTCCAGCTGTATGAGTTGAGTGTACTCTCTTGTGCTTGATATAACTATAAAATGCATAATTACACGTATAATTTCAACTTATTTATCAATGAATTGGCATGCAGAAAAAATAAAAGACGGAAGTAATGGAGATGTAGCAGATGACTCATATCATCGGTACAAGGTATATCTGGTTTCAAATAGTTGTACTAGATAAGTGGTTTCGATATGAATGAAATATATTACTAATATGTATAGTCATGATACATTGGGGCACATGTTTTAGGAGGATATTGGAATCATGAAGTACATGAATTTGGATGCTTATAGATTTTCCATTTCTTGGTCTAGGATTCTACCCAGTAAGTTAAGTTTTATTTATATTCCACCCAAATAATTTATTTCTCTAGTTTGTGTATCGTAACATATTGTTAACTTCTTATAACTAATTGTCTGCAGAAGGAAAGCTCAGTGCAGGTGTAAACCATGAAGGAATAAACTACTACAACAACCTCATCAACGAGCTAATGGCTAATGGTCATAATTCATTAAAGTTTATTTATTTAACTCTTTACATTGCTTTAGTATCATGTCCATATGATTGTCACTCAAATGATCATCGTGAATCATGCAGGTCTGCAACCATATGTGACCCTCTTTCATTGGGATGTTCCCCAAGCCTTGGAGGATGAGTATGGCAGTTTCTTAAACCGTCACATTGTGTGAGTGACTCCAATTTCCACCTAGAGCTATAATTGACTGATAAACATTGTATGACTATCGAAAGATAATAATCTGATATATAATTGATATATGAGCATGCAGAGATGATTTTAGGGACTATGCTGAAGTTTGCTTCAAGGAATTTGGTGATAGGGTGAAACATTGGATTACTTTAAATGAACCAAGGAGTGTGAGCAAGAATGGCTATGCAAATGGTAGGTTTGCACCTGGTCGGTGTTCTGATTGGTTAAAACTGAACTGCACAGGTGGTGATTCCGGAACTGAGCCTTACTTGACTTCACACTACCAACTTCTTGCTCATGCTGCTGCTGCCAAACTGTATAAGACCAAGTATCAGGTTCTCTCTATTCTTGAGTGTTTTAATTTTGAATCACAACTATGTCCTGAAATTTAGATAACATGAGAGTTGAACTTTTCTAATGGAGGGTCAATGAGTACAAAACCCACACGTTATTTCTTTTTGGCTGATGGACCATGCTTTATTTTCATGTAAAGATATTGGCTGTTGTTAGTAACTAAATTGCCAAAATATTTGAAAATGTGTATGCAGGCATCTCAAAAGGGTTCAATAGGGATTACATTGAATTCTGACTGGTATGTTCCGGTTTCAGAACAGAAATCAGATCGAGATGCTGCACATCGGGGCCTTGACTTCATGTTTGGATGGTAAGGTTATACTCAACATTTAAACCTTGAAGGGAACGAAAATGGACAGAGACGATATTTATCATTGAAAATATGATCATGGCATCAATGATAGTATACTACTCCATCATATAAGAAAAATTTGGACCAACAACATTATATGGCTATGCAATTATCTTTTCGAAATGTTACTGTAAAGCATTCCACATCATGGGTCGCCAAGTGGATGCAATCAAATTTGATGTGTGGTACTCATCTTAATGTGGGTGATATGTGCTGTTTACATAAATTATATCTCTTCTCCGAAACCTGAATAAAAAATTGATTGTATATTACTTAGGAATTCAAATTAACTACTTGAGTTTAAAAGAAATACTCTCAAGTCTAACCAGCTAGATTCAAATGTAGTGATGTAGCATTTGTTCTGTTTCGGCAATACTTGTTGATTGCATCTACATTTTTCATTTTATGTTATTAGGTTTATGGAACCACTCACTAAAGGTGAATATCCAAAGAGCATGCGATCTATGTTGGGAAACCGGCTACCAGAGTTCACCAGAGAAGAGTCAAGACAACTCAAAGGGTCATTTGATTTTCTAGGCCTAAACTACTACTCATCCTTTTATGCTGCCCATGCTCCTCACCAACTTGGTGTCAGACCAGCCTTACAAACGGATTCTCTTGTTAATGTTACAAGTAATAATCAAGTTGCTTATTTGCCTGCACTATTAGTTGTTTCTCTTCTAATGAATGGCCATACAGAACTCAAATAAACTTTCTTGAAAACTTGTTTTTTTTTTTTTTTTTTCAATTACAGATCAGCATGATGGCAAGCTCCTTGGTCCAATGGTATGTATTTCATAATTTCATTGGCACCAAATGTCAATGCTTTTCATTTGTTACTTCTTTTCACCCTAATAGATCATATACAAAATTTTAATTTAACTCTTGTATGTAATAATTTGCAGGCTGCTTCTAACTGGTTGTGCATTTATCCACGAGGATTCCGACGACTGTTGCTTTTCATCAAGAAGCATTATAACAACCCCGTAATTTACATTACTGAAAACGGTATTAGATCAACCATACATAGTGTAATATTGAAAAAGCTAATGATTCATAAAAAAAAATTAATGAAATTTATGCAAAATTAATTGATAGGTTACGACGAGTTCAACGATCCAACGCTTTCACTTGAAGAAAGCCTTCTAGATACATACAGAGTTGATTACATATACCGTCATCTTTATTATCTTCAAACTGCAATCAAGTAAGTGATGCTTTATCATAGTTTTATGCATCTTGATTCACATATTGAAGCTATATTTGTTTTTCATACATGCTTTTTAAATTTACCATTTAGAGGAAAAGAAGGGAAATAGTTTCTTTCTCCAATTTTATTTTATTATAAAAGGTGTGAGAAAGAGTAGAAAACTAGTACTGGAGTGACATTTTTTGTTAATTCCTTTGTTTTTGTTCATTTTTATGCATACAAGGGATGGTGTGAATGTAAAGGGATATTTTGTGTGGTCATTGCTGGATAACTTGGAGTGGGACTCTGGCTATAGTGTGCGATTTGGACTCGTTTTTGTGGATTTCAAAGATGGCTTGAAAAGACACCCGAAATACTCGGCACATTGGTTCAAGAACTTCCTTAGTAAATCGTAGTCTGACATATATATAGAGAGAGCATGGTTTAAAGGAATATGAGATTTGAAACTCAGGTTTTGAAAATATGCTATATAAAATTCAGTACACTTAGATGAATGATTTGTTTAAACATATAGATAATTGATCTTGAGCACTAATACAACAGATTACGACATAACTTCTGAATTTATGAGTTTTCTTGATTATATGTTCAACTATCTTTAAAATCCATCCAGAAAAACAAATAATTTTTAAATTTATTGTATAGCTTGCCAATTTTCATTTTCTATGGACTTCAAAATCATTTATAAGTAATATTTATGACACTTCACTGTCAATATACAAATTGATGAATGCGATGAAGAGATATGATAACTATTACAAAACTTGAGGTATGACACCAGATAAAAACAGGACATGTGTCTTACTAATAGACACATTTACGACTCAAAATGTGAAGGGACGTGATCGAAACACGACATTGAGACCGTGGTGTCTCTTCATGTCGTAAAACATAGACTTTGGTGTTGTAGTAGCAAATTAACATGCTCAGTTTGAAAAGCATGTCGGAGGGGTGAAATTGTTTCGAATATCACCAAAATGGACCACCTTGACTTGGTCATCCTAAATTGCAGCTCAAACATTGATCAACTCACCTAGGCTTAAGATCGTGTTGATACATCTTAATGCAGAAGTTAGGGTAAACTGATATTGTTTTACCACCACCCTCAGCAAGGTGAAAACTGCACATACAGAAACATTGGCCTCCATTGCCTAGTGTGTTCTAGCTTTTCTCAAACACCTTACAAATTGTCGACAGTGTTAGACATAAATTTATTTCTAACTTATTGTTCAATGCTTGCTTGAGCATTGAAATATATTGTAGAAATATCTAATTCATCCAAAATTTCAAGCCAATCAGTTAAATCTCAATCAAAGTCAATGTCATCAACCCTAATAGAGCTTACCACATATCTTTAAACACAACAAAATGTACATACTCAAAATTTTAATCCTAAGATTGTGATGTTTGTCTAAGTATTTTAATTAGGAGTGTTTGTGGGACAAGTTGAGTTTACTCATTTCTTTAATATACTATAAATTTTGATAAAGTCAATTCTTAAACTTAAATTGGGTTTAAGATTCGACAATATATGAGATAATGTTAAAGCATGAGGGCAAAACGCGACAAACAAAAACTACCCACAACTTATTGTGAGCTATAAAAAGAGAAAAATGACAAAAAAGGGAAGAATAAAAAGTTTGCTCAAATTAGGGTCAAAATTGGTAAAAGAAAAACACAAATTAAGGAATACAGAAAAATTATTCACAAAAGTTAATTCGCCTTAAATATCAAAATTCTTCAAATCTAAATAGAAAATAAAATGTGTCGGGAATCGTTAGTGTAAGTCAAAAGTTTCACATTGGATAGAATAGACAAAGTTAAACACTATATAACAATAAAGGTTCAAAACACCATTGTCTTGAGATTTTTGGATAGAAGTGGTATCAAATACCCTATATGTGTAATACAAATGTCATATATATATATATATATATATATATATATATATATATATATATAATGACTATAATTCATGAAAATAAAAAATGGTGTCAAATGTCTTATATGTATGAAAATGAAGTAGAATATCACAAGAAAAAGAATAAAACTTTTCTCAAATCAGGGTTATGTGAAAAAGCTAGAAAAAAAAATCTATATAAAAAATTCTTAATTTTTTATCTATTTTATACTATACTCCAGAGTTAGTCATAAAGAATATATCATTAATTTTGATAACACAGAGAAATATCAAAAAATTCCGCATCAATTGTTAATAAACCAAGGTAAAACAATATCACTTCACTTCAAAATCTTATAATTATAAATTTATGTATTATTCATCCTACTCGCCTTTACTTAATTCAATGTAAAATTTCAAATTCACTTTAAATTCCTAATTTAATATACAAAAGTACCTTACTAAAAAAATTAGGAAAATAAAATAAAAAAAATCATCATCGAAATAATTAAAATGTTAAAGGAAAAATAATAAGTTATAAAGCAGAACAAGACAGAGTAAAACAAGCTAGCCATAAACATGTTTCTTTGAACTATTAAAAGAAAATAAAAACAAAATAAAAAACAAAAAGAGAAAACAGACATATCAGGTCATCTGAAAAGGGAAAAAATGGTAAGTAGAAAACCAAAGTTATTGTATGCATTATGCTCATACACACTTCATATTCAAAAAAAGCCAAAAGAAACCTATCTTACGAAAATTGGGAAAACAGAAAAAGAAATCTCCCAAATCTCAAAAAATGGAAAACATAAAAAATACTTAAATTATAAAAGAAAAATAGCAGATAAAAGACAAGAAAAGAGCAACACAAACAAAAGCTTCCCCAGAACAGGTTATTGGAGGAAAACACTCAAATTAAGGTCACATGAAAAATGAAAGTCTAGAAAGGAAGAATAGAAAAGAAAAAACCAAAATTACAACATTTGCATATATGGTAATCTAACACTATAGAAAAAAAGTAAGACAAACCAAAACAATCATTATTAAGAACTATGAAAGAAAATAAAAAATATTCAAATCAAGGTTACGTGAAAAAAGATGAAAATGAAAAGTACATGAAATCAAAATTACATGATTAGTAAGCATTATACTTAACATACTTCACATAGAAAAAAGTTAGCCCGAAAAAAAATTACTTGTAGAAATTGAAGAACCTTAAAAAAAAATTTCCAAAACTCCTGAAATGAAAAACAGCTGTATATTTCAAATGCAACAAAGAACATAATTAGTAAAAAATGAAAAAGCAAAAGGAACCAAATTACCAACATTGTGTTGTTGTGACCTTTGAAAATAAAAATAAAAAGGAAAAAGAAAAGAAAACCTTATCCAATGAGGGAATAACGAGAAGAAAGAAGGAATAATTCTTTTTCACATTGATTTTGTATCTGTCACTTCACTTAACTGTTAGAGAAGATGGAAGATGACGAATATCAGGTGAATGTGGAAGTTTGTAGTTATAGATTTAGTGAAAAGAAAAAAGACTCTTAAATGATGCGATTCACATCAAAATCAATCACTCATAATGATTCAGATATACCTTAAAGTCAGAGTGAAATACAAGTTAATCAGAATTGTCCCAAAATAATGGTGTCAAATTTACATATTTAAATTTACATAATATAACATCAAAGACAATTTGGACAAAAGCACCTCATTTTGTCTCATTATCGGCTTTTTATTTTTATTTTCGATTAGCATAAAAATTAAAGAATTTTAACAAAAGCTTGACACATTGCAGTAAAACAGTAGAACGAAGAAAATGAGACTCCAGAGCCACTCACGACACAGTCCTACATTACTGGTAGAACTGACGTTGTCTAAACTTCAAAATTCCAACTCAAATTTGACGTTTGACACAGTCCGTTTATCCTTGTTTTCGGAAATTGAGCAATAAAATTTCCTGAATGAAAACAAATTAGCAGGTTTCTTTGTTTGTATCACAACAGAAACTAAAATTATATATAGGATTAAATATATTTTTATCTCTTAATTTTGAAGAAAATTGAAATGAGTCACTCTCGATCAGAAACTTTGAACCAATTTGATTTTTCATGTATAAAAATACATAGTTTTGGTCATTTTAATCCAATTTTGTTAAGTTTATTTGACATCTCAAACGATGTAAACAATTCAAATGATATCATGAAACATGTTAAAATATCAATTAAACTCAACAAAAATTGATTAAGAGGACTAAATATTAATCCATACATTTTTAAAGTTGAGAGATTAAATTTGATCAAAGTTTTGAAAAGAAACTAATCTCAATCTTCACTAAAAAAATTAAGGATGAAAAACACATTTAACACTTGTATATAAAAGTACCAAATATAGAGACTACAATATCACTTACCTTAACTTCACTTTGTGACCTATGGTGATCAAAATGAACATGTTTCCACTGCTATGGGTTTTTGTTACCTCATCCATCATCACCCTCACTCAATCCAAGGTCGTTCCACCCATCCTTGACGTTTCTTATCTCAACCGAAGCAGTTTCCCCAAAGGCTTTGTTTTCGGGACAGCATCTGCTTCATACCAGGTACATCATATTTTAACTTAATCTTATGCAAACATGTTCCTGAGCTGAAAACTGGTATGATCTTTTTAACTGCCTGTTTTGTTTAAAGACACAATTCATAAATTTCAACACAAAGTTGCACATTCTGATGCATGAATTGAAAAGTAAAGATGTGTTGTTTTTGGAGTATAACTGGCACTATGTAACTATGGTACAAGTTAATAAACTTGGTATTAATGAATAATGTTTGTTTATCACTCAATGAATGTATAAATATTCTATAATTAATTACATGTGCTATGTACTCTCTTTTTTATTATTAGTAACCATTATTATGTATTGAGAAGGTGAGAGAGATAATTTTGTGGTGTAGTATGAAGGTGCTGCAAGGGAAGATGGAAAAGGACCGAGTATATGGGATACTTTCACTCACAAATATCCAGGTATATATATTTCTGTCAATATATTATTTTTTCAAATACATAGTGGAAACTGAAGCAAGTATTTTTCCTGCTGGATATGAGTATGTTATATTAAACTTGCCACACCTAAAAACTATAAATTTCCTAATTAAATGTCTAATATCCACTTAATTATCAATGAAATGGCGTGCAGAAAAAATAAAAGACCATAGTACTGGAGATGTAACGACAGACCAATATCATCGGTATAAGGTATATATATGGTTTCGATAATAGAAATACATTAGTCTTTATAATAAGAACAGAAAAATATAACATATGCAGAGTGATGATAGACTGTTTCACATGTTTTAGGAGGATATTGGAATCATGAAGGACATGAATTTGGATGCTTATAGATTCTCCATTTCTTGGCCAAGGGTATTACCGAGTAAGTCAAGTTTCTAAGTTCTTTTTCTTCGTTCGTGCTGCATAGTAACTTTTTATTAATTTCTTATGAATTTTTCGCAGAAGGAAAGCTTTCTGCAGGAGTAAACAAGGCAGGGATAAACTACTACAATAACCTCATCAACGAGCTACTGAAGAATGGTCATAATTCATTAACATTTATATTATCATATCTATATGATTGTTAGTCATAATAATTATCGTGAATAATGCAGGTATGGAACCATTTGTGACCATTTTTCATTGGGACGTTCCCCAGGCCTTGGAGGATGAGTATGGTGGCTTTTTAAGCCGTCACATTATGTGAGTAACTCAAGTTTCCACTGCATAATTAACCGAGGAACAATGTATGACTATTGAGGGAAAGGATTTGGTGAATCTAATGAACTGATAAACTTATACCATTGATGAGTGTGCAGAGATGATTTTAGGGACTTTGCTGAACTCTGCTTCAAGGAATTTGGTGATAGGGTGAAATATTGGATTACTCTGAATGAACCGAGCACTGTGGCCTTGAATGGTTATACATTTGGAGAGCATGCACCAGGTCGGTGTTCTGATTGGCTAAAACTGAATTGCACAGGTGGTGATTCAGGAACTGAGCCATATTTGGTTTCTCACAATCTACTTCTTTCTCATGCTGCTGCTGCTAACTTGTACAAGACCAAGTATCAGGTTCTCTGTACTCTTCAACTTTGAGCCATATTTTAGGACCATGCCGTGTTTTCATGTGAAATTACTGAATGCGGCTTTTTTGTATTTTGGGGTCCATTTGAACTGTAATTTGTAAAAAGGTGTAATTTATAAAAAGGGGTTCGTTGAATTTTTTTTTATAAAAAAGGGTCAAGTCGTCAGGGTGGAGGATGACACTACAGATGAAGTCGTCCTCCATCCTACCGATTTCTTTTTTCTTTTTTCGAGAAGCAAAACCGTGATATAGGAGACCGATTTCTATTCATCTGAACAAGTGAAGTCGTCCTCGTACGTGATGACTTCACTTTTCAGTTTTTTTTTATATACTTTTTTAACGTGTCAGTATTGTAACTTACTCTACCATGGCGTGGATCCTCTCTGTAAGCCAAAGAAGACCACCTTCAATCTCCTACAAACCCCTATAATTGTCACAACCTTCTGCTTCTGTATTTCTTGCCATAAATGCACTTGGAATTATAGTCTTGTATTTCTTGCCATCATGCCATGAATGCACTTGGAATTATAGCCTTTTCTTTCAGAGGTCACAATTTGGCCCTGAAAATTCAGTCCACAGTGCCTTAAACTTTTAAGCACCCAGCTGGTGTGCCAATGTGGAAAGGAGCCAAGGTTGCTTATTTCTTTATTGCAATGTGCCTCTTCCCAATTGCTATTGGTGGCTTTTGGGCCTACGGAAACCAAATGCCCCCAGGAGGTATTCTCCTTGCATTAACTTTCCTTCTTGTTGTGTTTAACTGCTTGAGCATTTTCCAGATATATTCGATGTTTGCTTTTGATAGTTTTGAAGCTGGTTACACAAGCAGGAAAAACTATTCAGTTAAAAATTGAAAAGTGAAGTAATCATGTGCGAGGACGACTTCACTTTTCAAGTGAATAGAAATTTGCCTTTCACAGCACGGTTTTGCTTTGAAAAAAAAAAAAAAAGAAAGCCGGTAGGGTGGGAGACGACTTCACCTGTAATGTCGTCTCTCACCCTACCAGTTTGATCCTATTTTACAAAAAAAAAATTGAACAGATCCATTTTTACAAATTTCACTTTAAATGAACCCCGATATACAAAAAAGCCTACTGAATGCTATAGGAGACTAATTAGCCAAAATATTTGAAAATTGCTTATGCAGAAATCTCAAAAGGGTTTACTAGGAATTACCTTGAACAGTGACTGGCTTTTGCCGGGTAGTGATGACATAACAGATCGAGACGCTGCACGTCGAGCCATTGACTTCAGGTTTGGGTGGTAAGAAATTATATGTATTCTGACACCTGTAATTGAAAAATGTAATGATATATCATTTGTGGTGTTAGGAAACTAAAAAATTGTGTTGCAGAGTGCTTGTTCTTGATGCATTTGCATTTTGCAATTCTGGTTAGGTATATGGATCCTCTCACAAAAGGTGAGTATCCAACAAGCATGCAACATTTGGTGGGAAACCGTCTACCAAGGTTCTCCAAAGAAGAAGCCAAACAACTTAAAGGGTCGTTTGATTTTCTGGGTCTAAACCACTATGCAACTGTTTATGCTGTCAATGCACCTGATCTACGTGGTTCCAAACCATCCCCACTCAATGATCTTCTTGTTCATGTTACAAGTAACTATCAAGTTCTTTATACATCTGCACCAGTTGCTTTCTTTCTATAGAATCTTCAAACAAGAAATTATACTAAGTGATCATCAATCTCTACATGAGACGTTAGTAGTAGATTTGTTCCAAATTGCAAAATATAATTATGTTTCATAACATAATCTGAGACATCAGAGTCCATACTATATAGTACATATGTTTGAAAACCTGTTTTTTTAATGGCAGATCAGCGTGACGGCCAGATCCTTTGTCCATATGTATGTATTTCATCATTTCATTGACTTCTACGTTACATTTGTTAATTTTTATACTCCAAAATATTTAGACAACACTGCAATAATTTGCAGGCTGCTTCGACCTGGTTATGCGTTTATCCACGAGGATTACGACAGCTGTTGGTTTACATCAAGAAGAATTACAACAACCCCGTAATTTACATTACTGAAAATGGTAATAAACCACTCATACTTCACTTTTGTAGGATAGTTGTGTTCATAGGTAACAAATTGATGATGTTTCATTAAGCCAACAAAAAATAATTGACAGGTTATGATGAGTTCAACGATCCAACACTATCACTAGAAGAAAAGCTTTTAGATACCCCCAGAGTTGATTACTTATATCGTTATCTTTATTATGTTAAAATGGCAATCGGGTAAGTAATGTTTGTATCAGAGGAGCATGGCTGATTTATTTGCTATATTTGTTTTTCATATTTCCATTTTACGTTTAGCTTTGGTTAATTCTTGTGTTTTATTATATCATTATAGGGATGGTGTGAATGTGAAAGGATATTTTGTATGGTCATTTCTGGATAACATGGAGTGGGCCTCTGGCTATACTGTGCGATTTGGATTCATCTTTGTGGATTTCAAAAACGGTCTCAAAAGATACCCAAAACTCTCTGCACAATGGTTCAAGAACTTTCTCACCAAATCTTAGTCAGAAAATATATTCAGCATGATTCTGAGTAAAATAAGATATGAAATTCAGGTTTTGAAAGTAATATGGAATTCTGTGTGTGTGATATCAGATTCTAGTGTTGAATTCTGCTGCTTTATATATTTCAAAGTAATATTTACTGTCACAAGCTAATTTATTTCGAAGCAGTTTGACGAAATTAGTACAATTCTTAACCAAAATCATCAATATGGGGATATTAAGAAAAGATTACATTAATAAGTAAGTTCTCATCGAAAAATACGACTTCTGCATTGTTGAAGTCCTTCTATCATACAACTACTTTAGTTTTTTATTATTCTTTTTACTTATAAAAATCTTGTATCTCTTTTTTCCTTTTTTCTTTCAAAATGTGACTTTTGTAATTGCTTTCTTTCTACTTTTTTTTTTTGTTTTTCAAAATTGCATATAAACATATCTTTTATTTTAAATTATTTTTAAGAATTTAGTTTAAAGAGAAAAAATATTTTTTATTTTTTATTTTAAGACATTAATTAATTATCGTGCCTTAAATGTTTCTTTTCTTTGTTATTTAAAATTCCTATTATCTTTTCTTTTTCTCTCTTAAAACCTGCCTTTTTTTAACTTATTTCTTTTCTATTATTTTTTGCTTTTTTTAAATTTATAAATGGACATATTTTTTCATTTTCTTTTTTTTAAGAATTCGATTAATGCACTTTTTTAAACTTTTTACAGTTTTCTAAATTTCATATAATAATATATTTTTTTATTTGATGTATTTATTATGATAAAGTAACTTTTATATAATATTTTATGTTAAAATATTCTTTTAATAACTATATTAATAATTTTTTTAAATAGTTTTTTTTTTTCTTTTTTTTATGTGTGATTCTTACTTGTTAATTATACTAATGATAAAATATGATTATATAAAATTATTTACCATAATAATAGTAATAAAATCACATAAAATTTAATAATAAAACTTATTTAAAATAAAATACATAAAAATTAAAAATATTTAACAAATTTAGTAATCAAATTATTAAAAAATAAAATAAAATACACAAAAATTATGAAAATTTAATGTTATTAAAATAAACATCTTAAAATAAAAAAGAATTGTATACAAATTTATTTCATTAAACTAAATTCTTAAAAAAATAATTTAAAATAAAAGATATATTTAATACAACTTTGAAAAACAAAGAAATGTGCAAGAAAGCAATAAAAAGTTCACCTTTTTGGAAAAGAAAAAAGAGATACAAGATTTTTAATAATAAAAAAGTAAAGTATTGTACGAATACGACTTCACCTTTATTAAAAATGCAGAAGTCGAATCCTTTAATAATAACTTACCTATTTATGTAATTTTTATTTTCAATTTGTTCATATCGGTAATTTTGGTTAAAATTGGACTAATTTGGTCAATTTACCAAATTTAAATTTGTTTTGTTATTGTTATTAAAATTATAGGTTTTGAACGTCTTTTCTTACAACTATCATTATAGTTGGCTTTTGGTTTCTTAGTTTTGGTAAATAAGATTTCCTTTTAGTGAGTGCTTATAGAAGAACGAGTTATACATACAGGTCATAAATTTAAAACTTGTATTTTAAATAAAAACTTCCATCATAAGATTAAAATAAAAATTTTTTATTTAAAAAGCAGCTAATTAATATAAATGTGAGTGTTATATTTAGAGTAAAAGTTTTAAAAAGTTTTAAAAGTTATATAACATAAAGAGACACATAAAAAGAAATAAAAACTTTATATAAGGACTTCGCAACGCAATAACATAAGACGTTATAATTATAGCTGGTTGGTTTTTTTTTTTTTATTTTAGTAAACAAAATTTACCTTTCTCCCAAAAATGATGTTAACGGTATATCAATTATAGGGATCATAAGTTAAAACGCGTCATATAAAATCCATTTATTAGAATATATGAC
>Ga0209589_1008037_pt1 | contig 16641 bp, 14 predicted proteins | sample CowpeawhiteBW_FD_187525 | JGI IMG/M metagenome (GOLD analysis project Ga0209589, IMG submission 187525) | Root nodule microbial communities of legume samples collected from California USA - Cow pea white BW (SPAdes) (version 2) | ecosystem: Host-associated > Plants > Roots > Nodule | place: USA...
TTTTTTTTTTTTTTTTTTTTAATTTACCTCCTTGGTGATATAATGCATAATTGCATAGGAAAATATAAAGCTCTCAAACTCTCTTTTGAATTAATGTTCTTAAAAATCTTGAAAGAGTTATACGACTCAATTTTATTTTTTAAAATTTGTGTATTTTAACTCTAAATCATGATTGTATTACGAATAACGAGTATTTGATTAAGATTAGATAATCGATTATTGACTAAACCATTTTATTTCATATTAATCCTTAAATAACTTTTGTCTTAACTATTTTATTAAGTTTTTATTATCTCACATCCTTTTATGTAACATTTTTTTTATGTATGATGTAAGGTCCATTCAAAATGTTTCATTCTTTCTTGCCCAAAATATAAGGGGTTGTCCTTGCGAGTGGGCCTAAGAGCTGACCCAGTAGATAAAACCATCCTTCGTTGCCCTAAGTTTCACTTTTCTCTCATTTTAAGAAAACCTAAGACTGTAGTCGTCAACCCCCTCCGCTAGGGTTTGCTTCCGTTATCACGTTAAGCTAAAGGAACTTGTGCTCCATGTAAGTGTCTTTTCTAGCCGTGCTGGTTCCCTTTTACCATCTTTTCGTATTTTCGATTAAAAGCCTCCGTTAACTTCATTTTTCTGGTTCCATTCCGTCCTTTTCAACCTATAGTTCATCCTTAGAGCTGTTGTGCTCGTGGTCGTGTCGTTGGGGTCTTTGCTAAACCTCCTGGGTAAGGGAAGCTAGAACCCTATTGTTTTGGTACAATGATGGTTGTTTTGATGGTGTGTTCATGATTTGCGTGCTTATATGTCACTGTGAGTGTATGGTATGAATTATATTACTATTTGGGCATGGATATGTGTTGATGGCAGAGAGGAACAGTGGCGAGGTCTGATAAACTCGCCCATGCGAGTCTGTCTCGCCTAGGCGAGGTTAACAGGGGCTCGCCTAAGCGTTTCTTCATGAATGGTCGCCCAAGCGACCCACTGCACTTTTGAGCGAGCGAACGTCTCGCTTAGGCGAGGAGGGTCTCGCCTAAGCGAGAACGCGCGCAAAGTCCTTATGCTGGAAGTCGAGCTCTCGCCCAGGCGAAGGGACCCTCGCCTCCTCGCCTAGGCGAGATCCTTCGGCCTGAGCGAGGTGCTGGGCGAGGCAGGGCGCAATGTGATTGTTTTCTTGACTTGGTTGGTGAATGTATGGCTTGAATGTAAGTATTGTGATGAGAGTATGAGATAAATGAGTATGCATGTGTGAGATAAATCATGAATTGTGAATAATGGGTTGGTACGAACTTAGCATGAACATTGTATGAGATGATTCATGAAATTGAAATGATGAGTTTGGTATGAATTCGACATGAGACATGAAAGGGTTGGTATCAATGTGGCATGGTAACGATATGAGATATTATGGGTTCGAGAATAAGGAGTTGGTATGGCTTGGTTGAGAATACGAAGGCGATGAATCATGAGAAACTGTATGAGATGTATGTATATATTTGTGTGTATGCATGTTGAATCTGTTTGGTTGATTAAGGAAGTTTGGTCCGTGTCAGTGCGTAATTCTTTGGGATTCTCTAGGTGGGATTCCCAGGGTCATGCTTCAGTGGTCGGGACGTAATTCCATGGCCCAATTCCATGGCCCCTGTTAGTAGGTGTCCATGGTGGTGCCCCATCTGTATAACTAGGTAAGGATTCAAGGTAAGGTTATCCTGACACTCTAAGGAGTTAGTTACTATCTTGTGTGACGTTTCTCTTAATTTCGCTTAATAATTAAATGAGACGTTACATATGAAATATTCAATAATTTACCTTCATTTGTTCTTTTATTTTCTTACAAGATTTGTTGAAATTCTAAAATCTTGTATGATCTATCATAAGTGAATTGTTAAAATTGAAAATTCTAAAAGTAGATTCTCCATAAAACAAAAACAACATTTTGTAAGGTTACAAAAAGAAAATACAAAGCTGAGTAGATTTTTTGTCTCGATATTTAAGTAGTTATTTAATGTGATTTTTCTTAATTTATTTTTCAATTCAAATCTCATTTTATTTTAAAGGAGTTAATGTGATATTTTTGTAAAATGTGTATGTAAACTAACCATGTTTATGACTTTGAGAGCTTCTCTAACGGCATCTGTTTCTACCCTCCTGAGAGACAATTATGGAGGTGGGATGAGTTGATATAAAATAAATCACATTAAATTATTTTTAATAAAAAAATAAAAAAATTATTTTGAATAAACTCCCTAAATATTAAAAAAAAAAACTATCAAGCAAAAATACAATGTACCTCATCAAATGCCAAAACAACCTCATTATTCCATCTCTTCCTTGCACATTCAATCACCAGAAACCTTAAACTATCTTTCACTGATCCCTACCCCATTTTCTGCACTCAAGCATAATAATGGAATCATTTCTTTCTTTTTGACATTTTTCTGTTTCTTTCTATGCACACTCATAAGAACATTCTTATATTCTCTTTAAACAATCCCTTTCTTCACAAATTTTCAAATTCCTTGCTTTTCCTCTCAGCTTCATTTTTCTCTTCTATATAAATCACAGTAACCAACCCTTTCTATTTCCATTTCCAACTAACATAACCTCCACTACACCCACTTCCAAATCTAACTCCAAACTCACCATGTTTAAGAAACTTGGAAGAAACATCGAAAGAAAAATTACAAAACCCTTCAAAAATAAACCACGACCAAGACCACCACCTCCACCTCCACCACTTCCCTCATCTACACCACCACCTCCACCGCCCCCTCCGCCGCCATCTACGCCGCCATCTCCGCCACCATCTCCTCCGCCACCTCCTAAGCAACCAAATGTTCCATTTCTCTTCCCTGAAGCTGACTCCACAATTCTCCCTGACCCTTCAACTTTTTTTGCTCCAAACCTTCTTTCTTCTCCGCTCCCTACAAACTCTTTCTTCCAAAACTATGTTCTTCAGAATGGAGACACACCTGAATACATTCACCCTTACCTCATCAAATCCTCAAACTCCTCTCTTTCCCTCTCCTACCCTTCTTTCACCTTCAACTCTTCTTTCATAGCGCAGGTTTTCAACCCTGAAATCACCATCTCCTCCACTGACAGCAAAACCACGCCAGGCTCACACGCCAGGCACGTGATCTCTTCCTTCAGTGATATGAGTGTTACCTTGGACATGCCCTCTTCAAACCTCAGGTTCTTTCTTGTCAGGGGAAGCCCTTTTGTGACAGCATCAGTGACATGTCCCACACCGCTTTCCATCACCACCATGCATGCCATTCTTTCTCTTTCACCCAATAACTCCCTCACCAAACACACCTTGCAGCTCAACAATGGCCAAACATGGCTCATTCACACTTCCTCCCCCATCAGTTTAAACCATACCCTTTCTGAGATTACTTCTGGCGAGTTTTCTGGCATAATTAGGATAGCAGTGTTGCCTGATTCCGACCCTAAGTACGAGGTAATCCTCAATAGGTTCAGCTCTTGTTATCCTGTCTCTGGGGATGCAGCATTCACAAATCCATTCTGTGTGAAGTATAAATGGGAAAAACAAGGGTGGGGGGAGTTGTTAATACTAGCTCACCCTCTTCACCTTCCGCTTTTGAATGATGGTGAATGTGGTGTTACAATTCTGCATGATTTGAAATTTAGAAGTATTGATGGAGAGCTTGTTGGTGTTGTTGGAGACTCCTGGTTGCTGAAAACCGATCCGGTTTCAGTTACCTGGCATTCCGCAAGAGGTTTAAAAGAGGAATTTCACGAAGAGATTTTTTCAGTGCTTTCTGAAGATGTGGAAGCTTTGAATGCGTCGGGAATAACAACAACATCATGCTACTTTTATGGGAAGATTATAGCAAGGGCAGCAAGGTTGGCATTGATAGCGGAAGAGGTGGCTTTTTTCGATGCCATACTTATGATTAGGGATTTCTTGAAGGAGATCATTGAGCCATGGTTAGATGGAACTTTCAGCGGAAATGGTTTTCTCTATGATGGGAAATGGGGAGGGATTGTTACTAAACAAGGGTCTCAAGATTCAGGAGCAGATTTTGGGTTTGGTGTTTATAATGATCATCATTACAATTTGGGGTATTTTCTTTATGGAATTGCGGTGCTTGCAAAGATTGATCCAGTTTGGGGAAGGAAGTACAAGCCTCAAGCATATTCACTTGTGGCCGATTTCATGAACCTGGGAAGAAGATCAGACTCTAATTACACTCGTTTGAGGTGCTTTGATCTGTATAAACTGCACTCTTGGGCAGGAGGGTTAACTGAATTTGCAGATGGAAGAAATCAGGAGAGTACTAGTGAAGCTGTGAATGCATATTATTCTGCGGCATTGATGGGTCTAGCATATGGTGACACTCAACTCATAGCCACTGGATCAACACTTGCAGCATTGGAGATTCATGCAGCTCAAATGTGGTGGCATATGGGAGAGGGACATAAAAATTTGTACGAGGAAGATTTTAGCAAAGAGAACAAGGTGGTAAGTGTTGTGTGGGCTAACAAGAGAGATAGTGGACTATGGTTTGCACCTGCTGAGTGGAGAGAGTGCAGGCTTGGTATTCATGTTTTGCCACTGTCTCCTATTACCGAGGCATTGTTCTCAGATGTTGGTTATGTGAAGGAACTTGTGGAGTGGACAGTGCCGAATTTGAACAGAAAATGTGTTGGAGAAGGGTGGAAGGGGTTTATCTATGCCTTGGAAGGAACTTATGATAAAGAAAGTGCATTACAAAAGGTAAGAGGCTTGAAAGTGTTTGATGATGGAAACTCAATGTCTAATCTGCTGTGGTGGATTCATAGCAGGGGTGAGGTGGAGGAGGAATTTGGTCAGGGAAAACAATGCTGGTTTGGCCATTACTGCCACTGAACATTCTTAACTTTAAACCATCACCAAGTGTTAAGAAGGTGAAAATTTTAGTGGCTAATGCTAAGATCTTTCAGAGGCACCAATGTTTTAGTGTGCAAGTATGTAACATTAAAGAGTGTAAAGATAGAGTTAAATGAGATATTTTGTGTGTCAATATGCAGCATATTAAACAATGTTGGTCAATTTTGGGTTAGTTATCATCTGAAAATATTTGACGTTATACTTTTAGGAACCGACTTTAGTTATATTTGTATATATAAATTTCTTTTGATGTTACACTCCTCTGTTTAAGCTTCAACTGATTACACCAAGAGGCTGTTCTTCAAAAAAGAAAAAGAAAAAACTTCTAAGAAAGTGTTTTGTCTTAGAAATGGCTCTCCTCAAAAACTTCTAAGAAAGTGTTTTGACTTAAATATATAATTTACGAATAAATTTGAGTTTTCTCGATTAACTACATAAAATTAATCATAATTGTATAAACTTTTAAAATTTTATAAAATTACAAATTGACCCAATATGTTCAATAATAATTGAAAATTGGTGCTTAAATAATTTTTTTTTTTATTTTCAACTCAGTTCTCGAATATTTTTAATAATTGTAATTTAGTCCATTGCTAATTTTTTTAAGTACAATTAGGCCTCTGGTTAATTAATTATGATGATTTTTGAAAATATTTCATAATTTCAATGAAAATTATTTATTCAATATATAATTATTAAATTTATAATGATTCTTATTTCTTATTTGATTTCTATTATGTATTTTAAACTAAAGTTTTTAGTATTTTTGGATTTCATCAATAATTCTGTTGCAAAATTCATCAATAATAAAGTTCACAAAAACTTTTCTAAAATCTCAAAAAAATAAGATCTAAATAAACCATCAATAATCCATGGAGATAGACGTTAGAAAGTGTTAAAAGTAATTTGAAATGTTTTTTTTTTTATTGAAAAACATGATTTTAGGTTTACTAAAGTGTTAAAATAGAAAATTTGTGTAATACAAAACCATGAACTCAAGCTCATTGTTTGGTCCTAATTGAAAGCAAAAAATTTCTTTCTCCACCCCAATATTTTCTTATTGCACATCCATATGAAAGTTAAAAAGTCAAATTTGCTCTCCTCTTCTTCCCTTCTCCTCCCTACAACACCTCCATACTTTCCTCCACCTCCACCTCATCTTCTTCTTTCACCTCCATCTTCACCCCATCTTCTCCCACCTCCATCTCTATCTCCATCTTTTTCCACCTCCACCTCCACCTCCACACCATCATCTTCTTCCACCTCCACCCTAATATGCACTCACAAGTATCCATTAAAACAAATGGAAATATCAGAATATATGAAGTGTAAGGAAGAATATGGAAATCAATGATGAAAGACGTGAAATGTAAGTTCTAGATTTCATAATATATGTGCATTTCGGACTATGAAATCCCTAATACAAAATTACATTACGGATTGTACAATCCAAAATGTAATTATACATTACTCATTGTATAATCCGAAATGAAAATTTTCGTTCCAGATTGTACAATTTGAAATATTTATGAATTACACAATTCGTAACTATAATAACATGAGTATCATTGGAATTTTAAAAAATATAGGGGTGCATGAATAAAATAAACGGGTGTAAGAAGAAATTCTCTTGAAACCTATATAAATAAGTGGACTGATAAGTCTCTAGTTCCATAAGTCTATACAAATACTTAGTTTTGCTTATTAATGCAAGCTAACCAAGGATCAATCCGCAAATATAACAAACAATTGAGTAATTTATGAGTATGTGATGTGTTTTGGGTGGAAAACTTAGTAACACTAATCTAAGACTACATAAAATGAATGCAACCTAAAATGGTGCTAGACAGAACACAAACTGTTTGATGAAAATTCCAACATATAAGACCTAGATGTTCAAATCTGTATAAAATTTCCTAAAACTCCTACTTCGAACTAAAACTCGAGAACATCAAACTATGAACACATGAAGGTGGATGCCTGAATCGAAAATGTAGAATTTGCTGCAATGGATGGCTAATTAATAATAGGATATGATGCAGAATAATTATATATGCACATGAACACATAACAAATCACATAATTCTATCTAACTCTAATCAAATAAAAAAATCCCCAATTGGAAACCCTAATAACGATAATAACGATAAAAATGCAATTCACTGAATTATGAGTTTTAGTGTCTGCGAATTAACTTCAAGAGATTTATGGAAGCTTATTAAGCATAGAACAAACTCGATTCAACAGAGAAAACACATAAAAGAATGAATCACAAATGAAATAGTACATAAACCCGAAAATTAACATCCAAATTAGTTTATGCTTTTTCTTCAAGTGAACCAGATTATCTTTTTATTCCTCAAGAGCTATTGTGCGCATCTTGAGCGTAAAAATGTGGCCACTGTATGCTCACTAAATCAAGGTAATGACTATGCATTTGCCTAAACTCTGTTTTTCCAAAAGCTCAATCAAATTCACATCGAACAAAAGTGCAAAATCTGACTTGCTGAAAGCATACAAAGACTAGACATGTTTAAACATCAATGGAAAGCGAATAAATCGTATAATTGATTGGAAACAAGTGAACAAGAGTTTGAATCACATAAATCATTAAATAAAATTTAAATCAGACAAATCAAAGAGGCACACTACACTAAAATATCTCATTAACAACTAATTTTAGTGACCAAAAGTTATTAATCAATATACCAATTTACAAAATAAAAAATTATTGATTACTAAAATAGTCCCTATTATGAATGAAAAATTATAATTGATCTTTAAATTGGTTTCTAAAATTTAACTACAAAAGAAATTGGTCACTAACCATTAGTTACCAAGATTTTTGTTAGTCCCTAATTAATTAGTAACTAATTTAACGACCGATTATAATTTTTTATTTTCCTAAATCTGGAATAGGAGCAAATATGTTTCTCTTCAACATCATCGTGATCTGTTTATCGACCTTGCATATGCATGCAAAAGTTATTATGTTCATAACTATCTTGTTTTTTACATTACAACTCTTAATTGAACTATTACAATGTACTTTTATTTTGTGTTTCTGGTACTTTTCTACATGTTGTTTTCTATGGTTATTATTCTCTGTTATCACTAAATTGCAAAGATTTTATGTTGGTGGGGTTCTTTATAATATTTGTAAGGAAAAAATAGTTATGATTAGAAATTGCAAAAATATTAATATTTGTGTGTATTTGCAGATAAAATCTGTTACGGATGGTAAGTTGACTCCTCTAATAGGTATATGTGGATAACATATAATTTAATACCCGCTTATAAAAGGTTGAGTATGAGTATCATAATACTTGTATCTATACGTATTCTTGTTCCGTAAAAAAAAATAATTTATATTTTATTAGGTTAAATTTAATTAAAATTAAAATTTAATTTATATTTTATTAGGTTAAATTTAATTAAAATTAAAATTAACTTAACTTACATTATATTATATATATATTTTTGTAATTTTATTTAAATTTTAATTTAAAAATCAATAAATTATTATTTTTTAAATATCCAAGAGTATCTATGAATTCTTTGTAACTTTTAAAAAACTAGCAGATATTTTGTTAAATAGGTAGATCAACATGTAACATGACAGACAACATATCTGATTTTCTGTTGCGGAACAATTAACATATAGATAGTATTTGTGGTTGACCAAATCCATTAGTTACCATCCCTAATTATAATTATAAAGTTGGATGAGGTGGCAAGTATTTATCCTAATTAATAATTGGGACTAAATGTTGACAATGGAAAATGGTATTTAGTTGTTAATCAAAGGGATTAAATATATTAGTTACTTCAACATTCAAAGAAAAAAATTCTTCAAACATCGTAATAAATCAACAAATAAACGATCATTCAAAAATCTTTGGGTGCCGACAAAATTTATATATTGTTTATCATTTCACTAACACAACAAAACTGAATGTATATTTTAATATAATTATAACTCTAAACTATTGCATATATCTAATACATAAATTGCTCTTTTTTTTTTCTCACATTATTTGAATTCATCAATAACTAAATAAAAACTAAAATTTAAAGTTATTTCTTTTTTTAAGGTAAATAATCATATTGTGTACATGAAATTATCTTCGGTTTCATTTTGAAGTCTTATTTATAAAAAATATTATAGAAAAAAAAATTTCAGCCTAAGTAAAATATATTTCCTATTCTTGTCAGATCGACATAATTCAAATATGATCGATGAATTCTTCAAATTTAAATGGTTAAGAGTATCAACGATAAAATATTCAAGTTGAATTTTTAAAATAATTTTCTCAAGTGAGCAAATAAGTAAAGAAATCATTATAAATATTTTCACATTACTTCATATTTTTAAATTTAATAGTTATTTGATTTTTATATCTAAAAAAATATTTTTTTAAACTCATATTTTAAAACAATAAAAATATATTATTATATATTAAAACAATAAAAATATATTTTATTATATATTATATTATATTATATATAAAATAAAAGTACAAATGAAATGTGTAAGACCCATTTTCTGTTTTAGGTAAATGGGATAAGCTTTAGTGAATAAGAGTCCATAGTCGATCCACTTGTTACCTTTGGAACTCCCTTCTAGCCACTCACTTTCATTTTGTTTTCTTTTTCAAAAACAGTTCACCTTCTTCCTCCTAGTTCTGAAGTAGGAGCTTAGCTAGGGCCCTTGAGAGAACCTCCTTCGAGCTAGTTGAGCGTATTTTTTTCCACGTAAGTCAATCCCCAACTTTTGTCCCTCTTCGTTTTCAGTTCCTAAGCTCTGGTTCTACATTAATCAGTGTCATGGTCTAATTTTTGTCCCCCTATGTTTCTGTTTCAACTCCTTAAGCTATTCTTGGTCCTAGTGCTTCTCCACTATAGGTTTTCTTCTCTTTGAGTTAGCTTTCAGTCAAGGTAAGGGAAGCTAGGGTTTTGTGCGCTTTTAAAATGTTTTGCTTATTTTGGTTCTGTTTCGCGTTTTCAATGCTTCGATGATGCTTGTGATTATGTGAAAATATAGTGTTTGTGTGGATGGCTGGATTTCTACTGTTGCATGCAGGAGCAAGAGGGAAACTGCTATTCTTGCCCAGGCGAGAATCCTCTAGCCTAAGCGAGAGTAGTAGAGAACTCTTCTTTGTCTCTGCGTGAGTTATCGCTCAAGTGAGAATTTTTGCCTAAGTGAGAGAAATTTCGCCTAAGCAAGGAGGTCTAACTTAAGTGAGAACTCGTAGTGATGAATTGTACCCTCTATTCGCATTCTCGCCCAAGCAAGGAGAGTCTAGCTTAAGTGAGGGGACCCTGTCGCCTGAGTGAGACCTCTTAGCTTAAGTGAGAATGAGGCAAATTTGCTTCAAACTTTGTGATTTCACTTGTGGATTGATTGAATTATTCTTAGAAGCATGAACTTATGACTATGCATGCATTATGGGATGTTATGAACTAGAATTGTTGTGCTTGGTATGAAATGAAACAAGAATTGGTTGGTTGTTTGTGCATTGGCATGAGATTATAATGCTTTGTGATAACATGTGGATTTGGTGTGAGAACATGCATGTGGTATGAGTTAGACGTAATTCCATGAGTCTCTTGGGAGACCTTATAGTGGTGTTGTAGTGTATGTAATTAGATATAGATGCAAGCAAGGTTGCATCCTTTCACTCTAAAGAATTAGTCAAACTCACAAAGAGAAGACTAATTCAAGTGGTGAGAGTAGCAGGAGGTCCTAGTCTCTGATAGGATAATAACCTTAGATGATCATGGACTAACCTTGTGCGTGGTAAGGTGAAACCCATTGGTAATGGCTCTACAGAGCAATAGAGGCCACCACAAGTGCAAGTATCTAGTGAATCTGATCTCTTTACATGTATCCAGATAATTGAGTTTGAGAGTCTTAATTGTTTGCTATCACATGCTTTGTATGCTTACTGATTCAATTGTTTATAATTTGCCTGCTCATTTATATGTTAAAAAATTATTTTTCTCTAGCTTACCCTTCTTTTCTTTTTGTGTATGTGTTCTCTGCTTGGCTTTTTCTTTTTGTAATGATCACCAACTACTTGGTGTGAGCAATGGAGTTTCCTAGGGATCATTCATATGGTGGTGATGCTGCTGTCTGGGTTGGGCATGTAGCTCATGCTCTTTTAGAGCACCATTTGCAGAATTGTGTTATTTTGTAATCCCTTGCTTTGCGAGCAATCCTTTTGGAAAATTGTTGCTCTTGTTTCTATTAAGTTTATGGAATTCGTTTGTGCCTTAGATTTTCCTTTCTAGTATACTTTGGAATAACTGCAATGGCTTATCCTTTATAATTTTGTTGTGTGCTCTATTTCATATTATAATATGTGATATTTTGTTTATTAGAGTTATCCATTAAATGGGATGTCACAAAATGAATATTGGGAAAACATTTGGGGGGCCAATGCCCCCTGGACCATAACTAAAGTTCGCCACTGAGTATAACTAATCAAGATCACATCGGTTGTACAAATCTTCAACATAAGCAACAACATTACCCAAAAGAAAAAGTCCATCAATGAGAAAAAGCTTCCAACCTTCATACAAATAAATTATAAAAGAAAAACAAATACAAAAGGTTGAGCATTGTTAGGAGTAAGGCAATAAAGGAAAGAATAAAGGAGAGAAAAATAAACAACACAAAGAATTTAATGTGGTTCGGCATACAATGTGTATGCCTACGTCCATGACTACACTAGGAAGTATTTTTATTTTTTGGTGTATATAAAGCTTTACAAAGGCCAGTTGAGGCAATGTAAAGCCTCAACTTAGTTGTTGTGACAGTCTTGGTCAACATATCAGCTGGATTCTCTACCCCTGGAATCTTCAACAAAAACAAGTCTCCATCATTTATCATGTTTCTAATAAAATGATACTTCAATTCAATGTGCTTGCATCTAAAATGAAGAATTGGATTTTTAGCAAGACAAATAGCACTTTGAATGTCACTGAACAACAAAGAGTCATCTTGCTATTTCCCCAATTCTTTTAGAAGATTCTTCAACTATATCATCTCCTTTATTGCTTCTGAGATGGCTACATACTCAGCTTCAATGGTTGAAAGGGAAACTCTTCCTTGAAGTTTAGACTTCCAACTGATAGTTGTACCATCCAACGTAAAAATGTAACATGTTATGCTCTTTCTACCATCCAAATCACCTCCCAAATCAGCATCAGAAAACCCCTGTAAAGTGAGATTACTTCTTCTAAAAGACAAATGCATCTTTGAAGTGCCATTCAAATATCTCAATATCCACTTCACGCCGTCCCAATGCTCCTTTATGGGATTTGATAACCTACTCACAACTCCCATTGCTTGTGCTATCTTAGGTTTGGTGCAAACCATAGCATACATCAAGCTCCCTACTGCAAATGCATATGACACTTTAGACATGTGACTTTCTTCTTCCTCTATCTGAGAAGATTGCCTTTTTGAAAACTTTAAGTGAGTTTCCAAAGGTTTATTCCTAGTTTTAGCATTTCCAACATTAGACCTGCTAAGCAATTTCTCTATATATTTTTACTAAGATAAGTTCAAAATACCTTCAGATCTATCCCTGAAGATTCTCATACCAAGAATTTGCTTGGCTGGACCAAGATTCTTCATTTCAAAATTTTCTGACAATGTTTCTTCAACCAGTCAATTTCTTCCATATTAGCACCAACAATCAAAATGTCGTCAACATACAAGGAAGTAATGATATAGCTGTCAACATATTTCTTCACGTAACAACAATGATCTTCTTCACATTTGTGAAATCCTAAGTTTTTCACAAACTCAATAAACTTCTTGTACTATTGTTTTGGTGCTTGTTGCAATCCATACAAACTTTTATGAAGTTTGCGTACAAGATTCTCTTTGCCTTGTACTTCAAAACCTTTTGGTTGTGCCATAAATATTTCTTCCTCAAGATTCCAATGTAGGAATGCAATTTTCACATCTAACTACTCTAGATGAAGATTTTTTGCAGCTACTATACTCAAGATAACTCTGATGGTAGTCATCTTGACAATTGGAGAGAAAATTTTTTGTGAAGTCAATTCCCCGTCTCTATTGGAACCCTTTTACTACAAGTCTAGCCTTATATCTTTTGCTGCCATCTAGTTCTTCTTTTAACCGATAGACCCATCTGTTTTGCAAAAGCTTATTTCCTTCTAGTAGCTTGGTTAAAAACCATATTTTATTCTTGTGAAAAGACTTTATCTCTGTTGACATGAGAAGCTAAGGTGGTTTTCTTCTTGAAGATTTGATGAACATTGAATGAAGCTCTTTTGAACTATCTTGAAGCCAATACCATTGGAATGAAGCCTACATTGATGAAGGAAAGGAGAATTAATGATATCCATGGTGATCAAGGCTGGAACGTGTGCTCTCCATGTAGTTACATCATTAAGAAAGTGTACTTGTAGTTTGTAATTCATGTTGTAGACCTTAAATCATTAATTAGATGTAGTTTGGTCTTTGTTGTGTTTTTAATCTGTTGAATGGTTTTTCAACAGGTTAAAATGTCTCTTTTAATCTGTTGAATGACTTTTTAACAGGTTAAAAGGTTGGCTGCAGTAGTCTTAAACTGCAATAAATTCAATCAGTTGATTTAGTTTTTAATCAAATGATTTCACTTAAGTCAAGTAAAATCAACCGATTGATTTGAAAATCAACCGGTTGAATTTCGTAACAGTTTGACTATAAAAGCTGAGATTTTCAAAAGAGAGTTCAGTTGATCATTTTAGAGCACGATTTGGTTCTGGAAACGTGTGGAAACTCTCTCCTTCGTGATCATAGGTGTTGCAGCTGTTGAAGATTGATCTTGGATCAATTTTTGGAGCTTTTGGCTTAGTTTGAAGCTTGGGGAAAGTGGTTTGTGGTAGGCAAGGCTGTGCTACCACTAAGGTTTGATCTTTTCTCAAGCTTTGTGTGTGTGCCTGGTGATTTTCCAGGTCTGCAAGAGGGTTCTTGCTGTGCTGGTGTGATTCTTGTGTGATTCAAGAGTCTTTTGTGGTGTTTTTGCATATTTTGGAAGTGTAAGGGTGGATACTTTGTAAAACTTTTGAAATAGTGCAAAGTCAAGCTAAGGTTGCCTTGACAAACTGGATGTAGCTCAGGTTTGAGTGAACCAGTATAAAAATTCGTGGTGTCCTCTCTTCTCTAACCTTTCTCTCTTGCATTTTCATTTTAAAGTTTCAAGAACTTGTGCTTTAATAATCTTTTTCATGTTCTTGCATGTTTTCATAGCATCTGAAGCATTGAGCATGTTTGTATAATCATTTGGAACTGATCTTGATCATTCTTGAGCATTGTTTCTGGTTTAAAATTCAAATTCGCATTTATGCATTTTTTCCAGCATTTCAGTCGACTATATTTCAGTTTCAATCGATTGATTATACGAGAACAGAATCTGTTTAGTTAAATCAATCTGTTAACTCTATTTTTGATCGATTGAAAGTGTATAGTTCAGTATTATTTGCATCCTAACTTGGTGATCTATTTGATTCAATTAAAGGTGGTTTTTAGCTTGCAAAGATAGTCTAAATTTTTAACTAGCCAATTCAACCCCCCCTTCTTGGCTTTTCAACCATTTCAAAACTAACAGTGACGAGAACCACAAAGGCTTGGAATGATGTTCTATTGGGTTGCTGTATCAGAAACCTTGGCCCAATTAAAAATATGTGATGATGCTGAGGCGTGGATACCCTAATAGAGTGACAACTCTCATGAAAGCAAAGGTTTGATGGAGCGCTGGATCTTCAACAAGCATTGGGCTGCAACAATTGGATGGCCAATTTGTGAAGCACAATGAAAGTTTGGCTGCGTTGGCTGAAAGATTTGGGCTGATATGTTTCAGGCCTAACTTTATGTTGGTGGTCCGTGCACAATAAACTAAAGCAGATTTCCTTGCTTTCGAAAGATTGGCTTCTCAGCCCACAATATGCACACTGATATTTGAAGAATTAGTGTGTAAAGAGTTGAGCTTCTCGACCCAACATGTTGGTAAATGAAGAAGTCCTGGTCCACGCATGCCTCCCATATCAAGGCTGTTGGATGAAAAATATTCCTAGCCACATAAAGAATCAAGACAATTAAAGATAGCACAAAAGAATGACCCAATAAAGCTATAAGGTCCAAAACAGTTATTTATTTTAAAAAAAGAAATTTAAAAGAAATGGGCCAGGCCATTGGCCCAAGCTGAAAAGCTCTTTAGGTGATATTCATCAGTTACTTTATTCACAATTTTTTTAATGGAATGTACATCCATTCATGAACCGCCAACATTTCAAGATTGTTCTTAATGTTTCCTCTTCTTTAGTAATCTCCCCCAAACTTGAACCATGTTCCTACTTGAGTCACACCCATGACATGAAGTTCTTTCTCTTTTAACTCAAAGTGAGGTGGTGTGGTCAAGGGTTTTTCTTACAACATAAGGCTTTAGGGATGAAGGAAATTTAAATTAAGTTCAAAGGATTGCACAAGAGTTCAAATTTAAAGCATATTGGCTGTTTGGCTCAAACAAAATAATTAAGTCACAAAAATTGGCCTTGATCATATGTTTACATGCAAGTGATGAATCAACAAGGAACTCATGCAAAATTAAAAGTGCATTAAAAGTGATAGCACTCTGTCAAACAATTTCAAGCACAACATCTCACATGGTTTGGCTCATGGGTTCTAGGAGTTGTTAAACACTACACCAATATCAATAACTTTATACAAAGAGCGCAATCACAATTTTACCAAAATGTGGACAACCACGAGCCTCTACTCAACAACAAAAAATTTTCAAAACAAATTTTTAAACAAAATGAGCAACACAAATCATCATTATCAACATGCAACGTGTTTCAATTCATGGATTCACAAGCATCATCTTAGTCAAATATGACAAGTCATAGAATTTCCTAACTACAACTGAAATCTAAAAACATAAATCAAATCAGGACTATCCACAAAATAAGTACTGCAAAAGGTGAGTTTATCTCTCAACCTCTAAGTGCATCTCATGAGATGTTATCCTCGCTCGTAGCAGAGGAATCATCTCGGATTCCTCTTCATCATCAAGCTCCTCCTCATCATCAACTTCTTCTTCATTCGCAGCGGCAGTCACTCCGCCTCCTCCAAAAGGGTTGGCCTGGTCCTTAGGCCACGCTACTGTGGCTTCAACTTGTTCAGCAGACAAAACATGCAACTTGGGCATGGCTAAGGACACCTCTTTGATCATCTCAGTATGTGCCACTCCTAGCTGATGGAATGCATCTAGCCTGACGTCCAAAGACTGCATTTTTAACTCCATCATCCGCCATACATCAAGGGAAGGGGTCGGTGGCTGCTAACGACGATCGTGTGGTGGTTTGGGTGGTGGAACGGGGGCTCCCTCGCCTAGTAGGAAAAACTGCGTGTACTAGCCCAAGTCAGTCGGAAAACGAGGCATCTCGAATGGTGGAGTAGAAGTATCAACCCTAGCCAATTGACACAGATGGGTGATTAAAGAAGGGTGCCCAAAAGGAGCCTTAGGCTTGGCGACATGAGCGCACTGGTGGATTTCATTTGTAATGAGCCAGCCTACATTCAAGGATCTGCTAGTGACAATGGTATATAGGATGATAGATCAGTTCATATTGATGTTAGAAGGATGTGAGCATGGGGTGTTGGGCCTAAGGATTTTGGTGGGTCGTTGTTGGTTATTCAATGTAAAAGTCCCCCCCCCCCCCCCCCC
>Ga0209589_1008038_pt1 | contig 16640 bp, 14 predicted proteins | sample CowpeawhiteBW_FD_187525 | JGI IMG/M metagenome (GOLD analysis project Ga0209589, IMG submission 187525) | Root nodule microbial communities of legume samples collected from California USA - Cow pea white BW (SPAdes) (version 2) | ecosystem: Host-associated > Plants > Roots > Nodule | place: USA...
TAGAAGTGAATGCTAGCATGATTTAAAAGAGGGAATATATATATATATGTATATATATATATATATATATATATATATATGTATATATATTATATATATATACATATATGTATATATATATATGTATATATATATATATATATATATATATATATATATGTATATATATATATATATATATATATATATATATATATATATATGTATATATATATATATATGAAATGTGAATGGATTGTTTTTACTTGTTCTAGGTGCTGAAAAACTAGTACTGCACAAGTACTGGTGTAGCGCTTGGCGGTGGTGTTTGACCGCCAGATGATGGCTACAAAACCAGTAGAGAATTGAAGCGTGTTACACCTGGCGATAAGGGTTGTCCCGCTAGGCGATACTTGTGAAAATAATAGCATTAGAGGCGCTTGGCACCTAGCAGCACGTGTCCCCCGCCAGGGGGTCTGGAAGCCTTTTGCGCTTGGTGACTCGTGTGGAATGCCAGGCGATTCTTTTTATGAAGCAGACATTGTGTTTTGCTTGCTTTGGATGTGCGTGGTCTACGAGGCTTTAGGCGATATCTCAAGGGTCAGATGCTGGAGTATTCTTGGAGTTGTGGCTTAGGATGGAGGGTAATACAAGCATTCTTTGAGTTGTGGCTCAGAATAGCGAGTGTTCCCGCATGTGTTCTACGAGTGATGGCTTGTAGGTTGGCAACAACAATATCTTGAGATTATCAATCAAAGACATAGAACATGGATTACATGGTGGTGGCAATGTGGGATGAGACCAAAGGATGGAGTTCTTTGATGTGTGTGTTTTGTTATATAAATTGTTGTATATGTTTCTATCCATTTTAAGTTCATCCTATCTGTGTGTGTTTGACGATGATCGTGTACGTGGTACACGGGAGCAAATGATGTTGCAGGTGGTTTTGGTGGAGCGTAAAGCCGGAGCGTGGGCTAGTTGGGAAACTTTGTGGCATCATTTTATCATTTGATGAGTTTTAAGGATTTTATTGTAATCATTTGAATTATAGAACTTGGCTTTATAATGAGACTGATTTTGATAATGTATTGTGTTTATAAAAAATTGGATTTGAGTTGGTTTTATCAGTGTAATAAAGTTTTAAATTTCCCACATTTTTGGGAAATGATATTTCAGTAAATGATGTTTATTTATTATTTCTTTGATTTATTATTTAAATCGTAATATCTGGACGGGATGTTACAAGGATCATATTAATTATGCAACCACTGAAAAGCAACTTCTTGCAAAAGTGTATGGATTGGAGAAGTTTTGTCCTTTCTCCTTTGGATCACAAATCATAGTTTTCTCATATCGCTTTGTAATAAGTGCCTCTTGACCAAGCTTGATTCTAAATGGAGGTTGATCAGATCAGTTTTGTTGCTGCAAGAATTTGATTTAATGATTAAGGATAAGAAGGGTTGTGAGAAGCATGTAACAAACCACCTATCAAGAGTTATAAATGTAGAGGTGACAAGTAAGGAAAGGGATATTCCTAAAGAATTCCTTGATGAAAATGTGTTCTTAATTCAAGCAAGACCTTGATATGCTAATATGACACATTTTAAGGTTGTTGGAGTAATTTTAGAGGAGTACAATTAGCATCAGAAAAATAAGCTACTTAAAGATGTAAACAAGTTCATATGAGATTACCTTCACCTTTTTAAGATTAAAGGATATGGTTTTCTTAGAAGATGCATTTTCGGTGAGGTGATTAAATACATTTTGTGGCATTGTCACAATTCACCATATGTAGGTCACTATAATGGAGAGAGAACAACTACAAAAATTCTCCAATCTGGATTTTGTTGGCCCTCCATTTTTTGAGATACTTATGAACATTATAAAAAGGTGTGACAAGTGTCAAAGGAAGCCTTACAAGGTGTGTTAGAGTTGGGTGTCTTCAACTGCCAAGGAATAGACTTTGTTGGTTTGTTGCCAATGTCTTACTCCAATGAATGTATCATGGTGGTTATGGATTAGGTTTCAAAGTAGGTTGAAGGTAATGTAGTTCAAAAATATGATTTTGGAACTATAATAAAATTTTTAAAGTGGAACATATTCTATAGATTTAGGTATCAAGAGTACTCACCAATGATGGGGATGAAGGTATGACTTGGGTCGTCACAGAAATTTTATGCAATTGATGGAAGCATGCCAAGACCTTCAAAGAGATCTTAGATTTGCTTCATATTATAGAATATGAACTCTTTTTATAATTTTTAATGTTTATATTTGGGCTTTATTAGACCATTAGTCGTGTTGGGCGTTTTGTGTTTAGGACCATAGTATATAAGCCCTTATGAGACACATTTGTACACCGATTTGAGTAAGTGAAAATTTGAGTTTTGCTCTCAAGTCTTAAGGTTCTTCTTCAAACCACAAATCCTTATCGTTGAATCTTTGATTCAAAATGACATATCTTCCTCACTTATCTTGGAATCTCTTCCAAGTGACATGTCTTCCTTCCATTACACAAATCTCTCAAATCAATATCTCCATTTTCCCTCTTTCGTTCAAGAGTTCATACCCATTTCTGTCTTATACCCAGATTCACAATCCTAATCCAAAACAAGACATATATCAGATGGTGGTACTGATTTTTGTAAATAAGAAGTTGAAGAAGGTGTTGGATCACTATAATGTGAAAGATAAGGTTGCACATCCTTATAATCCTTAAAAAAATGACCAAGTAGAGTTCTTTAACAAAGAGCTAAAGAGAATTTTAAAAAAACTGTTCTAACCTCTAGAAGAGATTAGGCATTGAAACTAGATGAAACTCTTTAGGCCTACAACACAACTTTTAAAATAACAATTTGTTGGTTTTCAAGTGGGTATTCACCAAAGTCCCACATCGAGTAATATGAAGAAGAGAGTAGTAGAAAAATACTATAAAAGTAAATAGTTGGTTTTAGAGTTGTCACCACAACTCAATAGGTCTTTTGGGTATATGAGGGGTGTAAGACCCGTGAAAATTAATTAATTAAATAATTAATTAATTAATAAATGCGGGTAGAAAGAGCCTTTATGGCATTAATTATTGTTTGATGTGACGTGGAAAAGTGCTAGCTCAAATGTTTGAGAGTACTTTAATTGTCCAAGAGGACTTGGGGTTCGAGTCTTATGTATGCCAATTATGTGTTGTTGTTTTATTATTAATTTTTAATAATATGTATGAGCATGGAATTGGTAATGTAAGCTTATACTGATTGGAGTGTATCACAAAACTTGAATTTGGTTGAATTGGTTGTGCATTTGACTTGATAATTGATGGGTTGTTGGTTCAAACCTGGTTGGGAAAGAAACTAGAACTTTATTTTTTTTAAGAGGAGAGAATTAAGTGCTATTGGGGGAAGACTTGAGAGGAAGAATTAGGCGGATTGGGAAATCGGAGAAGAACCCTCAAAGGCTACTAGTTTGGTACCAAGATTTCAGGTTAGGGGAGCTGAAATCCTATTTTTTCATACTGTTGTGATATATATATATAAAATTCTGATGGGTTTATGCCATGAAATTAGAGCTATGTATGATGGAGATTAGGGGTTTGGGTGCTGTGACAATTACTTTAACAAATTTCTCAATCAATTGTATGAATGTGAGTGTTTCTATACTGTACAGATGGTTTGTGGTTCAACTTGGGTTCTTGGGAACCAAATTGTGCCCAAGTTATGTTTATATGATTGTGCATTGTTTCTTAATTGAATGGTATGATTTGTTGTGTGAATGGGGCAAGGTTGGGCGAATTGTGTGCGTGAGCAGAGTCGAAACCCTACAAGTCTCGCCTAAGCGAGTCCATCTCGCCTAAGCGAGAGTTGCAGAGTCTCATTTTTGGTTCTGGTTCGCTTTTCTCACCTAGGCGACCAGGGACAGAGTTGAGCGACTTGGTCTCTCGCTCAGGCGAGAGACACTCGCCTAAGCGAGGTCACGACGTGACCTGAGTGTTCTGAGCGTGAAACCTCGTCTAGGCGAGGAGTTGTATGGATTTGAGCGAACCAAGGTCTCGCTCAGGCGAGACAGAATTGTGTGTTTGGGCGAGAGATGACCTCGCCTAGGCGAACAGACCTCGCCTAAGCGGGATATCGTGGTGAGGCCACTGTTTCACTCTCGCTCAAGCGAGGTGATTCAGCTTGGGCGAGACAAATGCACTCGCTTGGGCGAACATGCGTGGCTTAAGCGAGAATGGCGAGGAGCTAGGTTCTTATGTGTTGTGGTACTAAATTGCTTGGTGTTTCCTAAGCTAAGGAAATCATTTGCATGTGTTTATGGTGTTTGGGCTTAAAGGACTAAGTCCAATAGGGGTCTGGGATGTGCTTGATGGTTAGACGCATGATGGGCATGGAACTATGTAGTTCCCGTCGGCTACTAAGTGGCGAGGAGTCCTTAGTATGGTGATTACATGCGTCGGGCGCACGATGGGCAAGGAACTGTTATGTTCCCGTCGGCTGCTATTGGGCGAGGAGTCCATAGTATGGTGATTGTGTGCGTGCCATGGTCCGAGCGAGAGAGGCTTGGATGTTTTATTATAGACGAGGAGTCTGTAGGGAAGGACTATGAGCGAGATAGGCTCATAGGGTTAGACCACGAATGGGTTGGTTTCGTGGGAGCACAATGAAGTCCCAAGACCTAGTTCATGTATATGACTCATGAAGGATTATGAGGTCATGGTTGGGTAATTTGAAAATAATGAAATACTTAATCATGTTATTTTTGGGATGGTGGCATATTTATTTCATGTATATATTCATATATTGTGCATAACTCACCTTCTCTGTTTGTGTGTGGCGATAATCGGATAACTTGTTATCAGGGAGCAGATGATTTGACAGGTGAGACAGGAGATGCTTAGAGGCGAAGTGCAGGGACTACCTGGGCTTTTGAAAGGATTTTCATATTTAGACTTTTGATGTAAATTTATTATGTTGAATTTTGGTGGATTTTGTAATAATGTAATTGCGAACATATTAATTATGTTATATTAAAGTTTTAAATTTCCCGCGTTTTGGGAAATGGACTTATAATAAATGTGATTTTTATTTTCTTATTTTTATTTTATTAATTAAAACCCGTAATATCCTATCGGGATGTTACAAGGGGGCTTGGATAGTTGTGTGTCATTGGAAAGTTTGCAATTTTTGCTAGAAAAATTGCACTATGAAAGGTTTGCAATTTTGGTCCACAAAAATTGTACTATGAAGGGTTTGCAGTTTTGGTCCATAAAAAATTGTAAGAAGGTTTGCAATTTTTGCTAGAAAAATTGCATTTGGGTTATAATACTTATTGTTGAGTTTGTGGATGTAGACCTTGAGGTGCCGAACCACGTTAAATTTCCTGTGTGCTTCCACTTGAAGAGATTATTATTTTTAATGCGTGATTTCCCAATAGTGGTATCAGAATTGAGGTTTTGACCTAGGGTTTCTAATCAAGGGAGGAGGAGGAACAATTTGGCATACTGACCAGAATCAAAGTCCTTTGAAGAGAGTGGAGTACATGGGTGGCGAGATGCTCCCAGATCTACGGAGGAGGTTGCAAATGGTGCTCGTGTGGCCTAATGAGTGATGTACAATGGAGATCTGATTTGTGTGAGTCGTAGTTTGCGACATGTGCGTGGAGGAAGTGCTCTGCGGTTTACAAATCTACTATGGTTGTTGCATCTGGTGGACTGCGATGTTTTGTAATGTTCGATCTGCATGGTGAGGGTGGAGCTCAAGGTGGCAGTGTGATGGATTCCCCTTGAGTGTTAGTGAATTGTTAGTGACAATAATGTGAAAGTTGCCGCCAACGAGTTTGATGTGCAAGACGGTAAGGGTCGTTGATGGGAAAGATTGTCACCATCAAAAAGTTCGTGCAAATCACCAATAGCAAGAGCAGTTCAAGAAAATTTGTTGACAGAGTGTCAAATGTTTGTTCCAGAGCGTGTGAGACTTTTGGTGAAGGGAGGATATGTTGGTTCTCAAGTGGGTATTCACCAAAGTCCCACATCGAGTAATATGAAGAAGAGAGTAGTAGAAAAATACTATAAAAGTAAATAGTTGGTTTTAGAGTTGTCACTGCAACTCAATAGGTCTCTTGGGTGTGTGAGGGGGCTTGGGTAGTTGTGTGTCATTGGAAAGTTTGCAATTTTTTCTAGAAAAATTGCACTATGAAGGGTTTCCAATTTTGGTCCACAAAAATTGTACTATGAAGGGTTTGCAGTTTTGGTCCATAAAAAGTTGTAAGAAGGTTTGCAATTTTTGCTAGAAAAATTGCACTTGGGTGATAATACTTATGGTTGAGTTTGTGGATGTAGGCCTTGAGGTGCCGAACCACGTTAAGTTTCCTGTGTGCTTTTATTTATTTTTCTGCTCTTATTTGTGGGTGTGCTTCCGCTTGAAGAGATTATAATTTTTAGTGTGTGATTTCCCAACACAATTGGATTAACTCCATTCCAATTGATGTATGGTAAAGCTTTCCACTTGCTTGTGGAACTTGAACACAAGTTGTTATGGGCCTTGAAAGCCTTGAATTTTGATCTAAAACCTGTTGGTGTGAAAAAGAAACTCCAGATCCATGAATTTGAGGAATTAAGATTGCAAGTTATTGAATTTTCCAAAATCTACAAGAACAAGGTGAAGGCTTATCATGGTAAAAGGATTTTGAGAGAGATGCGACCAATTTGTGCTACTATTTAATTTCAGGTCGAAACTCTTTTCAGGAAAATTGAAATCAAAGTGTTCATCGCCTTATACTATAGAAAACATCAAACGTTATGGAGCAATAAACTTGAAGATGCAGTGGCCAAAAGGAGCTCGAAAGTAAATGAACAAAGGTTGAAGGTTTATCTGCGTGATGAATTTGAAAGACTTGCTACTATCACTAGTCTTACTGATCTTTGAAGATTTCAGACATAAAGCTAAAGACATTAAACAAACGATATTGGGAGGCAGCCTAATCAATTCTTCTATATACTTTTTATTAGTTGTCTTATTTTAACATTTTCTATGATTAAATGTATGATGATTTCCAAAAGCGGGGTTCTTTTTACTAGGCAGGAAGAAAGATAGAATTTAAGAAGCGTAAACTTTAGCAAAACAAAATTTGGCAGGTGTAGTGCTAGTCTTGGAGTTAAGCCGTAGAGCACACCCCCTCGCAAATGACACGCGATTTTAAAACACTCAAAGACACACATACCACTTTTCTCTTCTCTCTCCATCCTTTCATCTTCAAAACGCTCATTTTATTTCAAATTTTCCATCTTGTCATTGTATCAATTCAGAAGTAAGCATTCTTCATCATTAATTTTTCTTTCATTCTCATCAAAATTCAAAAGTTAAGGTTCACTATTAAGCACCATGAACTATGGCTTATAAACCCACTCCTTGTTTTCATAATGCATGTGCATAAATTGTTACTTAGTGCTTTAATGATATGTTTCACGCTACATTAGGGTTCAAAGCTGATTCCAACAAGATAAAAAGAACCAAATTTATTATGTTTACCCCTGCATACCCACATTCATGCCCTGATCATCCTACATTTTGGAGTTAGTTGCCTTTTTCCTAAATCTGTAAGCACAATTTCATTTAGAATGATTCATTGCATTTAATCATGTTCATTCATTGATGTTACACCTTGTGATTAGTTAAGTAGGTCAAAAGAGTATAATTGGTGTATGAGAATTGCTTGATTAATTTGTTTGCAGTATTTTTGAAATATTCAATTATGCATAGTAGTGATCGATACAATCTATAAAAAAAAATTGTGTCGTGTTAATAGGTCATAATATTGATTTTGTTATAAATGGCACCAAAGTGAAAGATACTCATGACCATTAGGCCACTACAAATAAAAAGGGTTGTTATTAAATCAAGACATAAACGGGAGCCCAACCTTGTAATTGTGGAATCCACTAAAGAATCACCACAAGGGTTGCATCATCACCAACACTTGCTAGAAAGAAAACACCATCACTAGAACTTGCAAGATAAGGAAACCACCTCCCTCATCTCCTAGAGAAAGAGCAACTCTTGCACCTCAACATGGAGGCATTCCAACACATGAAGTTAGAATGTCAAGATTGCATTTCCTTTTAAAGCAAAACAATTCAAGTATGCACAACTTGAAGAAAGGTTCATCTTAAAGGAAAAAGGGAGGAAATTCTCTTACCTTGTGTTTGGATGAAGCATTTCAACAATGCTAAGAAATTGAAATGTATTGTATTTGAATTGCTTGCAATTAAATTTCCTTCATTTTCTAAATAACTTGTTTGGATAAAGAAATAAAAATACCTTACATTTCAATTTCTTGTTTGGATAAAATAATTGAATTTCTTGTGAGATAAAATTTCATTTTACAATTATTTATTTTAGTCTTAATTATGTTTTGAGTTCATGATAAATTTGGAAACGGGTTGGTCAGACTTGTTAGGTCAATAGGTCGATCGGGTCATTGGGTCTGCCCGACACGTCTGGGTCGTTAGGCCCGCCCGACACCTCTAGGTCATCTGGCCTGCCAAACCCGTGTGGGTTATCGGGCTCGCCTTTCCTGCTTGGGCCATCGGACTCACTAGCACGTCTTGGTTGTCAGGTTGGTTCAGCCCGTCTCTGTCTTCGAGCCCACCCGGCTCGTCTGGGTCATCAATCCTATTTGGGTCGTCAGAATCGCCCAAGCTGTTTATGTCGTAGGGCCATTCCGGTCCGTTAGGGCCGTTGGTCCAACCCAACATATCTAGGTCATCGAGCCTACTTGGGTAGTGCGTGTTGTCGGGCTTGACCAACCTGTTTGAGTTGTCAAGCCCGGTCGACCCATATGTGTGATCAAGTCACCTCGTTTCAAGCAATGATGAAGGTTGTTACCCATGAAAATATTGCTACACAATTGTGTGTGGTTGAGAAGACCTTTAAATTGGGCAGAACAACGCAGCTCTAAAGGATATTAAGGACTACTATGAGGACTCTAACTCAAATATAGGTCACCTTCCTATTCTCCATGTGTGACCCCAAATTCTCGTGTTTCTGGGTTGTTAATGGACAAGGCCCAACTGATTTATTGCATCATGCGAGGGTACACGATAGATGTGGTTGATATGATCATTGAAGAGATACACAAGATAATCATCCTAGAGGCTACATTAAGAGGTACTGCAAAGCCTCAAGGATTCCCAATCCTCGTCACATGTTTGTTGATAAGTGTCTAATTTACTTATAATTGCCTATCATTTAGAAATCTTAGTAAACCAACCCATTTTGCCTTTAATTACAGAATGAGTAGTAGAGAAGTTATAAAACATTCAAATTGATATGTTTGAGTTGTTTTTGCATGTGAAAATTTGGTATTGAGCCCCACAGTTGACATTGAGAACCATAAGGTAGTTTGCTGAAGATTCTAATATGAGTTTACAACTGAGCAGCGATATCGACGGTAAGCCACACATGAAGAAACCTTCACTATACAAAACCTTAAGCTTTATAATTGGAAACTAAGCATCAAGAGAAAACCAACATGGGTAGGAAAGCTCCATTGTTGACCACCAAGCTAGAAGCTATTGCATGGAGGAAACCCACCTAGGGAGGAAACCTCATGGTTGATCAACTTCTTGGGAGCTGAAGCAACACATTATTTTTCTGTAAAAACAAAGCATACCTCTGTTATTTGTATGTTGCTTTAGAATATTTTAGCAGTTCAGTCCCAAAGTTCTTAGGCACATATTGTAATATCCTTGGAGAGAACAATGAGAGGAGGAAAACTACTCCTCGTATTAGGAGTAGAATTTGTAAAACCCGAGAAATTTAAATAATTAATTAAATAATTATATAATAAATGTGGGTAGTAGGAGCCTTTAAGGCATTTAATGCGGATTGCAATAACATGGAAAAGTACTAGCTTAAGTGGTTGAAAGTACTTTATTGTGTGAAGCGACTTGGGTTCAAGTCCTATGTATGCCTTTTATATGCTATTTCATTTATTATTATTTTAAATATGTGTTGGATCAAGATGAGTGATAATATAATCATAGAATTATATAAATTATCACGAAACATGAATTAGTTGAATGGTTATGCATTATTTTGACATTTGGCATGATATAGGTTCGAACCTTGATGAACCCAAATTAAACTTTCTTTTTCCCAAAATGGCAATTAAACTCAAGTTTAATGGTATTTTTGTTTTATACCATTTACCTCTCATTAAGACCACAATTAGTGACCAATCAAGAAAAAGAAAGAGTGGTTTAGGGACTGTTATTATTGCATAGCCTTAGGTATACGAAAATTTAGATTGTAAAGTGAGAATTGAGGGAAGCAAGGAGATGTATTGAGATAGAGTCAAAGGAACGTCATTGGTGATCAAGAGGGAACTCACAACAAGTCCAAAAGTAAGCTAAGGAAACCAAGTTAGGGGAGTTGGACCTTGCGTTTTACTTCACGTCATTAATTGTATGAATTGTATATTGAATTGGATGCATATACACTACTTATTTCATATATTCTTCATATTTCTGGAATTTTCCAGAAACCACTTCCCTGGTCGCCAGGCGCCGCAAGCCACGAAACCCAGTTCTGGGTTTTCCTATGAATAGCTTGGCAGTGGAAATTGACCCGCCAGGCGACGTGAACCAATTTTGGTTCAATTTTGATGTTCTGGATGTTTTGAGATGACTCTAATTATAGGGAAAGCAAATTTTAATGGTTAAGGGGTGATTGGATGTCAAACATCATTGAAATTCATTTAATTGAAGGCTAAATTGGATGAAAAAGTAGGAATATTATCTTAGGGTTGATGAATTGGGAATTTCTATAGTAGCAGCAATCTAAGGGGAAAATGTGAATGAATTTAGGAATGGGAAGTGTTAGGGATGAACCGTAATCCCAATAATTGGGATCCTATCCTATGGAGTCAAAATTTATGGAAATCAGAGTTGTTGTGAAGGGGGTAAGGTTTGCAGGTGCAGGAACCGCCTAATGGCACCCATTTAGCCGCCAGGCGCCATACCAAAGAGGTGTGTGGTCTTCTGTTCACGAAAAATGCTATTTTTCGTACTTTTCGTGCAAGATGAACTGCCGAGCGGTAGTTTAGTCCCACCAGGCGCCACCTTCCTCACTTTTGTCGCTAGGTGCCACCATGTTTTTCTGGTTTGCACAGTTTTCGTAACACTACATTTCCCATTTTGTTAACCGTCTGATTTAGGTGAAATTTTGGCAGGTGGTCCATAACATGTGGTTCTTCACTTTGAACGGTGAAGATTGGATTTGGAGATCAGTAGCTAGAGATATACATTACTTAATATTGCTGATTTTTGAGTCTGTAAAATACACAAATAAGCTCTTGATAAGTTCAAGTAACTTCTAATGAAGCATGATTGGGTTATGTGGTAAGTAATTTTTTAGTCACATGTGGAGAATTGGTTTGGTGAAGGCATGGATGTCAATATTAAATTGCATTGGTGAATAAGATCATGTGCTTAAAATTGTCAAAGTGATACTGCTTATATTTTGTTTGAGCATGCTTGGGATGGTCTATATGACTAGGGGATGAATGCACATGTGAGGTGCTATAAGGCCTGAAACATTATAGATGATAATGCTTTTCATTAGGGGTACTCTAGAATGAGAGCAAATGAGAGCACCCAATGTGAAGTGTGTTTGAACTTGAACAAAACCAGTACTGCGCAAGTACTGGTATAGCGCTTGGCGGTGGTGATTGACCCGCCAAGCGACAACGTAGAAATAGGGGTTTCTGGATCACGGTGGCGCCTGGCGGAAAGGATGGGTGTGCCATGCGGAGTCTGCAGTTCAGTAAATACTAAGGCACGTGACAATGAAGACTAAGGCACTTAGCGCTTAGCGGTACGTGTCCCCCGCTAGGCGATCTGGAAGCGGCAACGCCTGGCGGTACGTGTCTCCCGCCAGGCAATTTTGCTACAACAGATTGGTGTTATACTTGCTATGATGTGCGTGATCTACAAGGCTTCTAGGATATCTTAAAGGTCGACTTGCTGGTGTTCCTTGAGTTGTGGCTCGGAACGTATCCTTTGAGTTGTGGCTCGGGATAGGGGTTAAGCACGTGGTATTCCTTGAGTTGTGCTCGGGATAGGGGTTAAGCATGTGGTATTCCTTGAGTTGTGGCACGGAATCACATCTCTTGAGTTGTGGCTCGGGTTGGCGGAGGAACACGAGGAACTCTTGAGTTGTGGCTCGGGTTGGCGAGTATTGCCGGTGTGAGTGGGCTGGTTGTGGCCAGTACGGATGGGTCCAAATAGATTGACCTCCTCAGTAATTAGCTGACGAGTTTGGTAGTCTTGGGACGTTACGAACTATGTTCGTATTGGAAACTCTACCTGGTGTTACGGTGTGTGATCCGTAGCATGGTTTCCCGCACATACTCTATCGGTTGTGGCCGATAGGTATGGCAACAAGACACCTAGAGGTACTCACTAGAAGATGTAGAAATCGAATAACATGGTGGTGGCCATGTGAGGTGATATTAAAGGATGGAATTCCTTTGGTGTGATTGTGTGATTTGTATATTTGTGCCATATATATATATATATATATATATATGTTTATTTTGTTAGCTCACCTTATCTGATTGTGTTTGGCGATGATCGTGTACGCGGTACACGAGAGCAGATGATGTTGCAGGTGGATCTGGTGAGGCTTAGCAGCGGAGCGGGGAAAACTCATAGGAATAGTTTTATAGAGTTTTATCATTTATGGTTTTGGTATTTTATTGAATTTTGAGAAGATTTGAACTTAGAGTTATTTTTATTATGAAATAAATTATTTGAAATTTCCCACGTTTTTGGGAAATGGATTTAAAATAAATGTGATTTTATTTTCTTATTTTGTTTTATTATTTAAACCCGTAATCTGGTCGGGATGTTACAAAATTCATTTTCAGCAGCTAAAATCTTCTAAGTTGAGGTTGGATCTAAGTTCTTTAATTCTCTCTACAACATTTGATTCAATATATTTTATGTTCTTGTTTATGTGTTGGTTTTTTGATTTACTTTATTTCTTTGGTGACTTGATCAACCATCTTACTTCATAAGCTTAAATGTAGTGGGAACTAGTTTAAGTTTATGTCCAATCAAATTTCCTAAAGCTTATTAAATGCTAGGAATAGATCTATGGTTTTAGTTGGTTTAAAAGGCCTAGTTCATTAGTGCAAAGAATCATTCAACCAAGGGTGAGAATCACACTAGGTTTGATAACCTTAGGTTTTAAATGCCAAGGATGAATTTAGAATTACCTTGAAGAGAACTTTCAAGGACACTAAAGTAAAGAACATAATTTATAACGAGTTAAAGGTAGTGCAATGGAGGAAAAGTAGCCAAGTTCAATGCCAACATCTTAACCAACATCAATTATTTTCATTATTTAAAACAAACCTTTTTTAAATCTGTCAAAATTTTATAATTTCATTGACAAACGTAAATAGATCATAGATTACTTATTTATCCAACCAAATCCATGTTATGACCTTGTTGTACTACAATTGAACCAGTACACTTGCTAGAAAATTTAGAACTGTAACTAACAAGCAACACTTGTGCAAAATGCAAGGAGTCTTAGTCCCTCATCATCCAAGAAATAATTTAAGGTTTCCCATTAACAAGGCCTGCATGTAGTTCAACTACACAAACTTCACTAGATAATGTTTCAAGCCTAACACCCAACCTACAACCAAGTTCCAAAGCTTAATTTCCTTTCCATCACTACAGGCAGTAAAGAGAGGCAATCCATTCTCTGATGGCTTGAGTGTCTTATGTCCAACAATAATTAGTTACTACACACTGAGCCTATAATGCCATTCATGAAACCCTCTACAACTTTTCACAACAACAACAATAAAGGCCTTTTTGGTGCATGCACTACAATTTCTACAATTTTTGTCATTGCCAAGGGATAATGCTTTCTTCCAGAGGGAAGCAAGTGTAGTAGCATCATGAGGACAATCACAACAACCAACATAGCAGCAACACACCATGCTAGTATTGAGCTGGCCAACAAAAAAAAAATAGATCTAAAAATATGCAAGAGGAAAGAAGGGAAAATCTTCTAAGTTTGAAGATGAAGAATTTTTTAACAATGTGATCCGAGAAGAGGATCCTGATTGAGGAGAAAATTGAAGCCACCACCACAAAAAATAGACTTCATTTTTAATTTTTTGGAAATTTTAATTTCTGTTTTTAAATTTAGTATGTAAATTCATATTTTTACTTTTGTTATATAGTTTGCTTTGATAGCTAATTTGTCTTTTAGATGAATATTTTGGATATGTTTTGTGAATATTTTGTACGGAATGCATTGAATATTTTTCTAGAAATAGGTTAGATTCAAAGATTTAAAGGGGTAAAAGTTAGGAAAAATGTTTTGTCCTAATGCTTGATAGATTAGATTCATTGCAAAGATAATTCAAATTTGAAAATCGTAAATGGAAAGTGTTCCACCTAGTGAGAAGAGAGAGCCAAATACTAAATGGCAAAATGAGTGAAACGCCTTTGTTGAGTAATTTCATTGGTTTTATGTTGAGTTTTTGAATTCTATTGAACATAAGAAACATGGAAAGGATCAAGGTAAGTTCATTATTGAAAATTTGAAGCCTAGAGCCAAACAACTAACCTAGCGTTGTGAATATATCCTTTTTTGAACCTCAACCTTAAATACACACATCCAAAGCATGAAAAAAGTTATACATCTCATCTTTCTTACTAATGAGGTAGATAAAATAGTAAGTGTGTTATAAAGTTTGAAGGAGCTGTTTTAGAAAGAAAAAGAAAAGAAAGGTGAAGGTGATATCAACTAGTGGACAAAGAGAAAAAGATAATGAAGTTTCATAAAAGTATAACTTTGCATTCAAAAAGACTGAGTGAAAAAGTTGACATACCTATGAAGGGATTGTCGCAACCAAGATCGCGGAGGGACGACGAAAATAATTTAAAAAATATAGAGGAATCGCCACCATAGTTTATTATGGAAAACTATAAAAAAAACCTTAAAAAAGAAAAAAACTTCAAAACCAAATTTGGGTTAGGAAGTAGGTTACGTGTGGGGAAGATATTAGCATTCCACAACGTATGTCATAAGACAGTTTCCTTTAATTAAGCATGCAAGATAAAAAAGTAGATGATTTAAAATATTTATTATTTCCCAAAACTCAAACAAAATAAATACATATACAAACTAATAAAGATAAAAAAACAAAATTATTTTTTATTTTTTAGGGCCCGACAAGGATTGTACCTCGCTCCTACGTATTTTCTCTAGAAAATCAGGGATAATGTAGTTCTTTATAAAAAAAAGTCATTGTTTGATATTATTATTATTTTTTTTAACTTTTAGATTTTAATATATATATATATATGTGTGTATATATATATATATATATATATATATATATATATATATATATATATATATATATATATATATATATATTATTAATATCAAGAGAATCTGAGGTTCAACATGATAAAAGAGTTAGTTATCAAGCAAATTTGAGACTTGACATGATATTCAATAATAATATAATTTTTTTATTTTTTCTTTATTATTTTTTTAAAAGAGAAATAAAATTCTACGAAAAGATTTCTAATTATCAAAATAATGGTATCCCAAATAAAAGAAAGAGAAAGGTTGGGCATATCAATGACGAACCCAAACCCAAAATCACCTAACATTCGAACTCCAAACACATTTAGCCATACAATAGGTCAATCAATCATACACTTGATATTATAACAGAGTCTCAACAATACATTAATAACATTAGGAGCAAAAATAATTTACCTTTCAAGGTCACAAATAGAACAAAACCGACTGAAATGATAATAAGGTGACCCCTTTTGTGTGTGCTCTGGTAATAAAAAAGAAGAGAGGTCTTTCAATTTTTTTTTCTTTTGTCTTGCATTAGAGAGGTTTTGTGCTTATATAGACACCTTGAGATACCACTGAAATCCTAGTCTTTAATTATAATAAAATATAGAGGAAGGAATTGGTCCCCGATAAAACATATTGTATAAATTAAATTGTTGCATAATATCTAGGGTATTGATTATAATTATTAACAAAATATTGTCTGTAATTACTAGAATTATATATTTTTTGGTAATGAAGATGTTGATCAAATCATAACATATTATTCATATAATTGATTCTAATTATTACCAGATTTCCTTCTAATTATTAAAATCGTACCATTATCTAAAAAATATTATTATCGGAAATATTTGCTTCTAATTATTAAAATAATATTTTCTCTGACTGAAAAATCAATGAGACACATCACATAAGTATAAATTCAAGATATTTATTATAATTATTATGAAGAATATTGCTCCTAATATTATACCCTTCTCTAAAAACAAAAATTATAAAATGTCCTTTTTTGACATGTCATGTGTAGAGTGTAAATAGCAAACAATGGGGGTGAAAGGGTGTACAAAACATTTGAGCCTATGAAAAGGGTGTGATAATTAAAGATAAATTAGATTCTCCCTTCTTTTTCTTTTGTTTTCTTTTTTTTTTTCATGATAGAGTTAAAGTTAAAAAACCTACCATCAATAAAAAAACACATTTTATTTTATTTTTTATTTTTTTATTTATTCATTTATTCATTCATTTATTTATTTTTTAACAAAACAT
>Ga0209589_1008046_pt1 | contig 16624 bp, 14 predicted proteins | sample CowpeawhiteBW_FD_187525 | JGI IMG/M metagenome (GOLD analysis project Ga0209589, IMG submission 187525) | Root nodule microbial communities of legume samples collected from California USA - Cow pea white BW (SPAdes) (version 2) | ecosystem: Host-associated > Plants > Roots > Nodule | place: USA...
TAACTTTTATTAGTGTATAAAAAAGAGATTCATTAGAATTTAAAAAATTGAAGTAAACAAACATTTAAAATATATTTTAATTTGAATATTTGTTTTCCTTTTATATATTTTTGAAATATTTTTTAATTTTATCAACTAAGTTTCATCAATGTTGTAGTTTGCAAATTTAATAAATGTTTTGGTTCTCATAAAATTTTATTCGGTATTCTAATCTAAAATGTAGATAATTATAATTTATTTCAAAGTATTTGACATGAAAGAAACAATCATCCTCCTAATATTGAATATTTGATAATATTATGTTTTCTTTACCGTAATTTTTTTTCTTTTATAGAAATTAATATTGAAATAGTTAGAACACGGGTACGGGTATGGGTACGAGATTATACTCGTTACCCGGTGGGGATGGGGATGGGACAAAAGTTTAATACCCGTTGGGTTTGGGTATGGGGATGGGGATGAATTTTACATGCGGGGATGGTTATGGGATAGCAAAACCTGTCCCCGCCCTGCCCCGTTGTCATCCCTAGTTGTTAATGAGATATTTTCTTGTAGAGTATGAGAATGAGATGGAATGAAATGGTTGACATAACTTTTAAACCAAAGAAAGTCATTCAATCATAAATAATCGAACATCTTAGATATATCTTAAAGTTATGGTCGTCCAAATATTTACTTACGTGTTTATATATGTCGTGATATCATATATTAAGTATGAAAGCAACGTAAAAAAAAAAAATAGAAGATTAAAAAGATAAGGTGGGTGTTATTTAGGATGTCAATATGGCGGGTAGAGTACGAGTAGTAGCTTCCCCGTACCCTACCCGTTGGATAAATATTTGTCTCGTTGTACCCGTACTCATATTTGTTGGGTATCTGTTATGCGGGTACCCGCATAATTTTTTAATATCCATGGATACCCGCGGATATTTACAAAAAAATAAAAGTAAATATTTAACAATATATTTTAATTGTAAATTCAAATAAAATACAATACATAACATTCATAAATTTCAAACAAAGTCCAAATAACCCATTCAAATAGTGTTAAATGACAGTTTACAAAAAATGAAATTTTGTTAAAACTAATTGATAAATAAATAACTCATTTAAAATCAATATGTTAATATTTTAATCATGTTTTTTAATTTTTTTTAATTTAAATTAGAGTATAACGGGTACAGATATCCACAGGTACAAATACTATGATACCCGTACACGTAACATGCGGGTATTAAAAATACTCGTACTCGTTACCTGCGAGTATCCATTTCCTACCCATTACGTATTTTATTCCCAGATACCTGTAGGTACGGATTTTTTTTACATTCCTATTGTTATTTACTGTAATATTTGTAGGGTATTTTTTTTTTTTGGAATATTCAATAATTCAATCTAATCCAATCTAATTTAATTAGATATTAAGTTATTTCATTCATAATTAAGTGAAACTTAACTTAATCCAATTTAAAAACTCGCTTTTGAATAAGTTGATGATAAGGTTAGTATGGGTGACCCAAAATCCAATTCGAAACTATCATTATTGTACTTGTTTGATATTCATTTGCATGCAGCTGACATAGTTGATCTATCTTTGCATATGTAGCACAACAAGTCTTTTTGAGGCTATAATGAAGGGAATTAAAGTACACTCACTTGTTCATCCTAACTTGCAAGAGAAGAAAAATTTTAATTTCCCAATAAATAAATCAGCCTTTTATATTGTTGCAAATGCATATTTATAAACAAAGTCAAGTCCCTAATAAAAATCACCCCTACTAACACTTGTTCAATTATTCTTTCAGTATTTTTGTTTATTTAGATAAAGATTATACAAAAACAGGAAAAAAAAAGTTATTTACAGAGAGATTGAAACATATTTAAGTTTATTAAGAATATGCAATTCTAAACTAACTAACTTATCTAATACTACTGGAATTCTATAGCAAGTTAATTAAAATTGTTAACATTTACTATTTTTTTTTTAAGATCCTTTGACGAAATCAATAAGCCAAGATTCTTTAAGTTAATAAGAGTCAAAACATTCATTCCCTCTAATGTAACTTTTTCACACAAAAGTAATCATTATTCTTGCCAAGTTCCATGGAAGAAAAAAAAGCAAGAAGCACTGTTAATTTTTATTTTTTATTTTTAATGCGAATCCTGAGATTGAAAAGGTCAACCAACCATGTATGGAGGAGTACAAAAAGGTAATCAGAACCAGTAAAACCTAGCTAGCTAAATTAACTGTTTTAAAAAACATATTTATTTATTTATATGGATTTAGATGCAAGAGACTTTACACTAATTTACTCATATTATTAAATCAAATAAACTAGATCGTATTATATATATATATATATATATATATATATATATATATATATTTTTAACATGTTATATAATTTAAATATAAAAATTCAGGCTTTATTTATTAGAAATTAACGTATCTTATGATGAATTGTTATAGCAAAATTTTAAGCATATGACTCAATCAAAGGTTTGGAAAAAAGTCAAACTAGAGTTAGCAACATTCAGTGACAGCTTCACAAGCACTTCACTTTCTTTTTTTCTTTACCTTTTCCTTTCACTCTACACCACCCAACCAATCACATTCCATTGCTTCAACTCTTTAAACTGAACCCCCACAAAAAATATTTGCAATTTGCAGTTCAATTCTCACTTCCCAAACGGATTCAAACCTTAAAAATTTAAAATTTATGTCATAATTATCTTCATTCAATCCATGGACACGAAATTGTTAACAATCCGTACACTCGTCTCCTCCCTCACTTCCTCCTCCGACCAAACCCGTCTCGCCGCCCTCCGCCACCTCCGCCGCACCTCCAACGAGGACCCCGCCTCCCGCACCATCATCTCCGCCGCCGGCGCCGTCCCCCTCCTCGCCGCCGCGCTCTACTCCCCCTCCCACCCCATCCAAGACGACGCCGCCGCCACCCTCCTCAACCTCTCCATCTCCGACCGCCTCCCCCTGCTCTCCTGCCCCGCCCTCCTACCTTCCCTCGCCCACGTCCTCTCCCGCCACGCCACCTCCTCCGCCCCATCCGCCGTCCAATCCGCCGCCGCCACCCTCCACAGCCTCCTCGCCGTGGTAGCGGAGTTCCGCCCCACCGTCGGTGCAAAACCGGAGATTCTCCGTGCCCTCATCAGTATAATCAGCGATCCCGATTCGCTGACGAGGACGATCAAGGATGCTCTGAAAGCATCGTTCGGAATTGCACTCTACCCGCCGAGCCGAACCGCACTGGTCCGGCTGGGCGCCGTTCCCGTGCTCTTCGGTCTGGTGGCGAAGGACAAGGACGGGAAGAGAAAAGTTGGCATAATCGAGGATGCGACGGCGGTGATCGCGCAGATTGCGGCGTGCGAGGAGAGCGAGGACGCGTTTCTTAAGGTTTCGGGGGTTTCTAGGTTGGCCATGATGCTGTGTTCCGAAAGTGGAAACTGTAGTTTGAGGACAAAGGAGAATGCTGTTGCGGCGTTGTTGAATCTCGTGAGATATGGGAGTGAGAGAGTGGTCGGAGAGGTTAAGAACAAGGTTGGGGCTTTGGATGGAATCTCCTACGTGCAGGAACACGGTAGCCCCAAAGGGAAGAGCAAAGCCGTCGCATTTTTCAAGCTTCTGCTTGATGGTGGAAGCAGTGGTGAAATTGCTCAAGATTTGTACCCGGTTCACTCTGATTCCGGTTCAAGTCGCTAGTGAATACTAAAACTTAGTTTTATGTAAACTATTTTTAAACACCTTCAAAGAAATGAAAAGCAAGCACTTCAAAGTCTTTAAGCATGATGCATCCCTTCTCGTGTAATATTTTGCATGTCCTTTCATGCTTGGTGAAGGTTTCGGTTACACTCTTTTTGTGTTGTCTTTGTAAGCATAGCATAAAGAGGATTCACTTTGCAAGCCATTTTAGTTTAAAACATTTTTTCTTTCACTAAGGGAGACTTCTTCCAAACGCCTTGCTTTAGAATAATGGTTTTTGCTTTACTCACACTAGTAGTGGCTTGCATGCTTGTTGCTTCTCACAAGCTTTTCCTTTTCTATTGACCAAACCCTTTTCATAATGCTTCTCTTAATGCATCTTGCGCTGTTTATTGGATTCCATATGCTTTATTAAAATCAGCATTGTCATATTATTGTGTCATACAACAAAGAAAATAGGCGTTGGAAATCTAAGTGTAAGCATAACTCTCACTTTAATAAAAATGAGAAAGTTGAGTATCATATAAAAATAAAGACTCATAAATTTGTTGTTTGACGACTTTTGATTAGAGGTGATGTCAATCTCTTACGTGTAGATTGGACTTGTATCTCATTCCAATGACCTCAAGCTTGTCATAACTGTTTAAACCTCAAATTTGTAATAATTGTTCCGATTGATAAAAACAATGGTGTAATATCGGTATGATTTCTTATTTTCTTCTTTAAGAAATGATTTTCCAAAAACATTTTTCCAATTCTTAAACACCCTTGTACCCTCCAAGGAATGATTGACCTCAACATGGTCATTTTGATTCCGACTCGATAAAGACTTGTCATAAAACGACAAGTTTCATTAAAGATTTGTTATGGACCAAGGTAATTTTCCAAGATTTGGGCCGACCCCAAGGTAGTAGAAGGCCTACTCCAAGGTAGACCCGACCTTATATATATAATAAGCAACATATTCTCAGGTGCCACCAACAAGATTATGGGTTGACCCCAAGATAGGTAAAAGGCCGACTTAGAGGAATGTTATAAGTCGAAACTTGAAAAATCTTTGACAAAATCAGAGTCGAAACAAGGAAAAGGTGTTTGGTCGACCTCGAAAAAGGTTATGGGCCAACTTTTAATAAATAAGAAGCCAAATAAAGAAATGGTGTTGGATCGACGTTGAGAAGGGATATGAACCGACCTTGAGGAAAAATATAAGCCGACTTTAAATCTAATCACAAACTTTATATCTTTGAGGAGATCATATAAACCGCTTCCTTGTAACATCAACTTTCCATCAAAAATCCACTTTTTCAATTGTAATAAAAATTTACCCACCTCCGAAATTCAAGGGGAGGTGGGAACATGAAATGTAAACTCCCCTTTTGTTTGCTTGTAAATACGAAAGTTCATCCCAAAAGAGAGGGAAGAAATAATTTTGGTCTTAATTTTTTCAATTTTACCTAACTTAAAAAAGTTTTTCTTACTTTTTTACTTCAGTGAAGTGAAGAATGCAGGCTAATTTTTCGGGATCAACACTTTAGTATAATAGAAATGTGTAGTCAATGTTACCCTTTAGAAAGGTATGGGCGTGAGAGCTGAGTCTTGGAGGTGTGAGGGATAAGATCAGATTGCATATTCTTAGAATGACAGTTTCATGATAATCTATGAATTGGCAAAAGCATTTTGCAAAATTTTCTTCTCTCCAAGGATTAATTGGGAGAAGAGAATATGAATCGATTCCAAAAAACCATAAGTCAATCTATTCCACTGATGTCACAAAGAAGGGAAAGGGGGAGTGAGATAAGACCTATTGTTATTTATTTGACAATTGTATATGTATAAGCTAAACTTTCACAGCTTTAAAGAAATTAAATTAATAGTTTTTTTTTATTGAAATGATTTAATTTCTAAAATTTCTTTTGAGAAAAGGATAACTTAAATTTATTACACTTTAATTTTTTAATTTAAATGGGATGTTTCGATTATTAATAAATGAAAAGTTTATTATTGTGATGTTAAATAAAATTGTAGTGGCTGTGTCTGCATCACCAAAACACCTTTCAAAACCCACATTGACATAGCTAATAACAAAAGTGCTACCTGAGAAAGACTAGGAGAGAGAGAAGATAAAAAAACACATGAAAGCAAGTGTTGGTGTTTTTGAGTGAGGGGAGCACATTGACTGGTGGTGGAGGAAGTTGAAGTTTGAGGGTGGTGAATGGTTGTGAAAATATTTGTGTGATGAGGATTCTGAAGGGAGTGGGTGACACACCCACGTGACTGACCCACCATCACCACCACCACCACCCTTCTGCTAGGCCCACTCGATGTCATGCTTGGCTTCATATCAACGCTAACAGCCAAATTAACTCAACCAAAACCAATACACTACACTAAACTTTCCAATTTAGACTCAATTACCCTCTTCTATAGTTAATAAAGTGAGTCTAAGTTTTATATTGACTAAAAATGAGAAAGTAGAACACTATATAAGGATAAAGATCCATAAATTCATCGTCTTAAGGTTTTGAGTCGAGAATAATGTCAATATCTTATGTGATTGGGCTCAGGTCCTATTGGTGTTATATCTCTTCAGAGAAACCCAAGTCGGTGTTGTATAAAATTGAATTAGGTTTAAAATTGAGTTCGAAGTATTTGGAATGTGCAGACAGTTGTATTTATTTACGGTATAAAAGAACTTTTGTTGTTTATAGCTGGTTATCTTATGTGACTCAAACAACTCTTTTCAATATAAAATGTTTGTGATTTGTACAAAGAAAAACAATAGAAAACCAAGAGGGGAATGCTATATTAAGAGCTTCATTGTAGAGTCACACTTGCAATAATTAACTAGGATTTAAAATCTTGAGGTAACACTATGGAGCACCACCTATTTGCACAAAAGCAAGAAAAAGAAAGGTTGAGGGCATTGACATGATTAAGTCCTTTGACAAAAGGTGAACATTTTTTTTTTTCCTTTCCACCGCCCACTAGTGCTATATTTTCCATCTTTTTTGTTTCTAGCTCTCTTTCTAATGCTAGTGGTTGTATTTGATGGTCTCAGAGTGAAGTTTGAAGTATGTTAGCAGCTAAAGAGAAAGGGTTAAAAGCTTTGCAGTAGATGGGGGATGAGAGATGGAGGAGAAATTAGAGAAGCAAGATGATGGTCACCCATCTCTCTTTCTCCCTGATCATGCCACCATCAAAGAAGACAATTCTCCCAGAAAAGTCATTGGTGGTGGCGGTGACAGACTAAAGAGAGATGAGTGGAGTGAAGGGGCTGTGTCAACCCTTCTTGAGGCCTACGAGGCCAAATGGGTGCTCAGAAACAGAGCCAAACTCAAGGGCCATGACTGGGAAGATGTTGCAAAACATGTCTCATCAAGAGCCAACTCCACCAAGTCACCGAAGACACAGACTCAGTGCAAGAACAAGATTGAGTCCATGAAGAAAAGGTACAGATCAGAGTCTGCAACCACTGCTGATGCATCATCTTGGCCTTTGTACTCTCGCCTTGATCTTCTCCTGCGTGGCACAGGACCAATATCTTCATTCCCAACACCAAATCCAACACCAACAACACCAACACCAACACCAACAACAATAGCACCATCATTTCAACCACCACATGCTGCCACCAACAGTAACCAGGCTCTGGTATTGTTAGATCCTCCTTCACTGGCTGTGTCACAAGCTCCTCCTTCTGCTGCTCCTCCACCACCCACACAAAACTCTCACGGATCCAATGGTGACGAAAGACTAATCAAGGTAGAGATAGATTATTATATGATGCACAATTTTTCATTCTGGGTGGTTTTTTATTCAACTTTGGCTTGATTCTTTTGTTCTGCCTTTGATGATCATGACTCATCCATTTCAGAATGATGTTTAACTTGGTGAAGTTGGTAACTAAATGGCTCAAAGCCTTTTTTCTAATTACTAAGCCTTATGCTGTCAGTGTAACAATCTGTGCATAAGAGTAAAATTGGATCATTTTCCTGAACTTGTTCATGAAAAACTGCATGATTGTTGCTCCAAGCACCTTCAGTTTCATATAAAGAGAAGCAAAATCTTGGATTTTAAAAATGTATGATTGATTTTCTTTGCAACAGAAGGTTGACAATTCGCAGAACATGAACTGAAAAATGACATATTCAAATAGTTGTAATACATTCTACTTAAAAATTACTCAGTAAAAGTCACTGTCTCGTGTATTTGTTTTACTAGTCTTTCTACCCGTGCAATTTAACTACTTCAGAGCTATGTTATCTTGAAACATTGTATAAAAGTTTACATGTTGAAACAGCATATGATATAAATATTATTAATGTTTTGGCATTAATAGGAAGATGGGTTAGGGGGGAAGTCATGTGAGGATGTATCTGAGAAGAATGTGATAGAGTCGGATAGTAGCACACCTGCTCTATACAGTGAAAAGGAGAAGGTGAGATGCAACAAGAGGAAGATGAAAAGTGAGAAGAAGAAGAAGAGGGTGAGAAGGAACAGTAACAGCAATAACAGTGAAGACATGGAGATAGCAGAAAGCATAAGGTGGCTAGCAGAAGTGGTGGTGAGGTCAGAAGAAAGCAGAATGGAGACAATGAAAGAGATTGAGAAGATGAGGGTTGAAGCTGAGGCAAAGAGAGGGGAGATGGAGCTCAAGAGAACTGAGATCATAGCCAACACTCAACTAGAGATTGCTAGGATCTTTGCAAGTGTCAATAAAGATGTTGATTCTTCACTAAGAATTGGAAGAAGTTAATCATCACACTATTCTGTCTGTACAAAGCTTATAATTCATCAACATCATATATATAGATCGGAGGAGGAAGAAAGTTGAGTCTAGATTTTCTGTTCATTTTTTGATGTCTTATTTTAAAGACATGAAAAAATTTAACAGAACGTCTCAACTCAAAAAATTGTAGCAAATTAGGTAAGTGTAATTTGCCTGACCTGTGAAAGAGAACACCATACAGGGTAGAGGTAAAACCATTATCTATCCTAACTTTAATTACATATAGATCTTTAATTGTAACCTTCTCTTTCATTAATTAAGAAATGAAGGAATGTTTCTTCATGGTGTCTCACCTCTTTTTGCATGTGTATTTTTCAATGGCTTTTAAACTAATTAAAGCTCAATATTCATGTAAACACAATTTGTCATGTGAAGGCACTTCACGAAATTTTATTGTATGTTATTCGTTGGGTAACAACTCATATCAAAAGCCCTTGAAACTACTTTTTCTTTTTTTTAGAAGATATAAAAGTATGAAATATCTTAAATAATATAAAAATGATATGATTCACTTTTACTTCGATCCAATTCACTTAAAATTTATTTTATTAAAAATCCAATCCATTTAAAATATATTTTAATGGATCTGGATTTCAAACTAATCTACATCTTATATATTTTATCGATTGGAAATTCATTCCCTAAATCAAGATTTTCAAATATGGATAATCCAACCAATCCAAATTTTCAATTTAAATTTTTAGTTGGGTTAGGCTAAAGGTTAATATGGACTAGGCTAAATCCAAATTCGGACGCACCGTGCCCGACGATCTGTATGGACCGGGTAGGCCTGACGACCCTAAAAGACTGGACGGACCCAACGACCTAGACGAGTCGGTCGAGCCTGACGACCTGAACGAGTCGGGAGGGCCCAAAGACACGAATGGGCTAGACGGACCCGACGACCCAGACGGGCCCGACGACCCAGACGAGTCGGCCGGACCTGACGACCTGAACAAGCAAGGCGGGCTCAAAGACCCGAACAGGTTGGGCCGACTTTACAAATTGGACGGGTCTTGCGCGACAACCTATACGGACTAGGCAAGCCCAACGGCCTTGATGGGATGGGCAAGCCCCACGACCCAGATGGGCCCAACGAATTTGACAGACTGAGTCGGCCCGATGACCCGAACAGACTAAGTCGGCCCGACCACTCGAACGAGTTGTACTTGACGGCCTGGACAAGATGAGTTGGATCGACAACCTGGACAAGCTGAGTTGGCCCGACGACTTGGACAAACTGAGTTGATTCGACTACTCAAACAGGCTGAGTCGGCCTGACGACCCGGACAGGTTGAGTCGGCCCGAAAACTAGGACGGACGGGACCTGACAATCCATACGGACCGGGTAAGCCCGACAACCTTGACGAGCCAGGCGGGCCTGACGACCAAACCATGTCGGGCTGGGACAACACAACGACTTGACAATGTTGGGCTGGCACGACGAGTTAGACAGACCAAGTCGGTCTAACGACTTAGATGGGTCCTAAACTTATCGACCTTGTGCCAATGAAGGAAAGTTTAATAATATATTTTAATAATAATATTTTTTTCATGTTTAAGAAGAAAGCAATGGGCGGGCCTTAACCCACAGGCTTTTGTGTGTTGTGTAATGGGGGACTTTTTTGCCCCTAGCCCACATGGGTCAGGGTCTAGCCTAGTTGGCTGAGCCAAATTGACAACTCTAGTCAAATTGTATCGTGTCGGTCCTAAAGATATAAATTTTAGAAAATTCAATTTAATTTCTTTTATAAAAAATGGATTATGGATTTTGAACTTGATCCAAATATTTATATTGGATTTAAATCTTTATCCAAATATTTGGATTTAGATTTTAAAAAAATTCAAACTAGTTTTGTTGAAAAAATGGATTTGGATCGAAAATCTGATCCAATTATTTGAATTTAAAATAGATATGGATTAGATCATTAAAAATTCAATCCATGAGCACTCCTACAAAATATAAAAGTAGAGTGGAATTAAACCACATTTGAGCATTTATTTTTAAAAATGATAATCAAACTAAAAATAAAAACAATCTTTTTAAGCTTTTTCGGCCTCAATGGCATCCTTCGATTATGCTTTAGAGATAGTATTTTTAGTGAGAAAAAAATCCTAATTCATAAAACAAGTTCTAAAGAGATTTGACAAAAGTGTTGGTGTTTTAGTTGTGGGGTAATTGAAAATCGCATTTATAGTATCCATTTATAAGAGAGGCACTATCACATTTTTGTCATTTTCCTCTTATGTGGGAGTAATGGAAACTGTAAAAATAATACAAAGCTATCATGGTATGAGCACTTTACACACTGTAATAATGTCCTCCTATTCTTGTGGGAGTAATGAAAATATGGAAACTTAAAAAATAATAGCATTTGTTGGTTAATATTGTGTAATTGGAAGTTTCTTTTTACACGTTAAGTTGTGTTAATTAACTTAACTATTAATGTGTTTAATAGCATAGTTTGAATAACTATTTGCGTTTTTTTTTTCTTTTAATTTTGTTTCAACTTAATATAAACGATACTTATGTAATCTTGTTAGAGATTCTTTTGAATGAATTTGTAAGTCGGAGTGCCAACAAAAATAAATAATATTTTAAATTTTAGGAAAATGAAATTGCTTACTGAACAAAGAATGGATTTATTTTACAAATACTTATAATATCCTTTTATAAGATATTTATATTTTTCATGTAATTTATAATATACGAACTACTTTTGTGTTTAAGTACTCATTATTGTAGTTAGATAAAAAAAAAATATTGGTTGGTAAATTTTGGGGTTGTTGGTATATATTTACACACAATCATGCAATTATATATATATATATATATATATATATATATATATATATATATATATATATGTGTGTGTGTATAGAACGTCAAACTTATCTCTTTCTTTTATCAGTAAAATTAGAAAGTGAATAAAAAGTCTATAACACAAATCACACGTCATGTTCAACTTTAAGCCATATTCTTAATAAACAAATTTCTCTCTTTATTTTCATTTTGCTAAGAAAAAATTATGCTATGAAAATGGTTTATGTGATTAAAATTGCTTCCTTAGCGTGTGTTTGTCTTTTTCTTCAAATGCTTAAATTTTTTACTATATTTTCATTCTCGTACGCATCATATGCAACTTATCTTATTGTCTTTTATTTATCCTTTCAATTAAAAAACAATAACCTATCTCAACGGCTTAAAAATTTGTGTCTTGAAAATAATGATAAAACGGATAGAAAATTTCGAAAAAATTATGAAAAAGAAAGGAAGAGAAAAAATATGAAATAAATAATAGAAGGTAAACTTTTACTTCTACCAAGTCCACGCTGTTTTTTCACAATCACATATTTTTAAAATATCATTTTATTATTTGTATGGGTAACAGGCCGGTCATATCCCGACCCATTTGTACGTGAAAAGACTGACCACATCCCGATCTTAGGAAGAGGGAAGAGGCGTGGAAGCCCAGCAAGCAAAGAAAAAGGGGTCAGCATGATGCAGAGGCCGGGTACATCTCGGCCTGTTGCCTGGCCGGGTATATCCCGGCCCAATAGTGGCCGCTTGGGTAAGGATGATGATGTACATACAAGCAGTGCATAATCTCAGTAAATATAGGAAGGACTGATTCTTGAGAAGGTATATACGAGCAATCTTAGTCAATAAGAAAAGAGTTGATCCTTAACAAGTTACACACGAGCAATCTTAGTAATTACGGAAAGAACTAATCCTTGACAACGTACACAAACGGACAATCTTAGTCAATAAGGAAAGAGCTAACGAGCAATCTTAGACAATAAAGAAAGAGTTGATCCTTTACAATGTACAGACGAGCAATCTCAGTCAATAAGGAAAGAACTTACACGTGCAATCTTAGTCAGAAAGGAAAGAGTTGATCCTCGAATGCGAACTATCTGCAAATAATAATAACAAGTCTGCCAAGTGAACAATATAAATTAGGATCTAGTGACTACAAAGAGATGTGTTTTTCTCACTTTACTACATACGCCTCATATCGAATCACTATTTGACTTGAGTGTCAGAGTGTCTGCAGTTACCCCACCCTCGGAGTTCATGCAGCGAGCAGATCCAGCAAGAGTCCTGAGGGGAGCAAAGGGAGAATCGACACAGGAGTTCTTAAGATCGTCTTGTTCCATATTAAAACAATGTCGATCAGGCTAATGAGATTATCTTTAAAATATCATTTTATTATCTGAAAAAATTAACTTCTAAATTATATATTTTGGAATAAAATTTTCAAATAAATCGGAACAAAATTTTTAAACTACATGAATTGTATTTCAAAATAAACATTAACTTTTTGAAATATGATTTTCAAAACATATTATTTAAAATACATATAAGATTTTTTTAAATGAGTTTTCCGAAACATTCTCCTATAAAATATAAATATATTCTGAAAAAAAAAGGAATATGTTCTAAAAAAACTTTTAGAAAAGTTTTTTCTCATTCTTTCTTTTCTTTCTTTACACCATCATCCCTATAGATAGTCAACAAAGCATAAATTCTCTTATGTCTTACGCTGTTTATTTTCTAAAAAACCAAAACGAGATTTTCTTAAGAACAAAGTTTTTAAAACTATGTACTTCAATTTTTTTAAATACTTGGCGAACCTTTCATAAATGGAAATAAAAAATGTTTTAATCCTTAAAAGTTAAGTAACCTTTTTTTTTCATTCTTTAAATTTAGAATTAACTTTTTTAGTTCGTGAAATTTAAAAGAAATTGGTTCAGTTTATTCGTCCAAAAGTTAAAATTAATATTTAAAAAATAACATAAAATAATATTTCAAAATTAAAGAAATGAAGCAAACACTTTAAAATTATAAGGACAAAAAAGATAAATTTTAAATCTGAGAAGAGAAATTAAATAATTAAAAACATATTTAAAGACAAAAAATATACACAGAAGATTATCTTTCGAAGAAGAAACTATTTTCCAACCATGTTCAAATTTTTAAACGATTAATTTTATCTTTCTTTTCAGAAACAAAATATCTTCTAAAAATTATGTAAAATGTTTATTTTTTTCCTAACATTTGTCTAAATTATTATTATTATTACTAGCGTAACACATGCGCGATAGCGCATGTGTGTATACTGTGAGAACCCACTATCCCTCCCCTCTCTATACACTTTCTTCTTTCTCCTACTCATATCACTGAATCACACTTCACCATCACTATTTTCCTCCCTCTGAACCAACTACACTGCCTTCTCTCTAATAGGAGCTCAAAATTTCCCTTTCTAATCACTCCTCCCTTCTGTTACAACTACTGGACCTGGAACCAGAAGAAGAATTCCTCCTCCAGCTGAGTCATCTTCTCTTCCCGGTAAGTCAAATTCGGTTTTCATCAATTCTCTCCAATTTTGGAATTTCTGGAGTTCAATGCTTACCAAAACCGAATTAGGGTCCTGTACTCCCTCTGAGTTTATGAATTTCAGCCCCTTAGGTTGTGGAATTGAGGTGCCCTTGTGATTAGAGTCTTGCTTGTGGTGATTTTAAAAAGGCAAAGGAAGCTAACTATAATTTCTTCTTATTTAAACCTATGAATCATGTTTGATGAGTCTGATTGAAGCTCTGAGTGCTAAATTGCTGGTTAAAATTTATGTGTGGTTGCTTGATTGAATTCTGCCATGAATCCAGTGCATTTGCATGTGGGAACAGTGAGTAATATGGTATTTTCGCCTAGGCGGGTGGCTCTCGCCCAAGCGAAAACACCAGAAAACCCACCCCTGTTCTTGCGCGAAGTCTCGCCTAGGCGAGCTGAGGTCGCTTAAGCGAGAAGACAATCTCGTCTAAGCGAGCCAGCTTAGCCTGAGTGAGAGTTCGCCCAATTTTAACTTTAGCCACTGTTAGAGCCTCGCTCAGGCGAGACTGACTCGCCTAAGCGAGATGATCTCTTGCCTGGGCTAGATTGTCTAGCTTGAGCGAGAGTCACTGCAGTGGGATGCTTCAGTTTCCGTTTTAAAGTGCGATATTGTATGTTTTAAGGTAGTTTTGTGCAATTAGTATCTCATATGCCTAGAACTTCATTATTAATGTATTGTGTGATGAAATTGGATTGGTATGAAGCATGAGGAGTTGTGATTGGAATAGAATTTCAAAGGAAATTCATGTGAACTTATTAGTGTGTGTGTGTGTGTGTGTAAGGACGTGTGGAATCCATATTGGTTGGTATCATGCAACTCCAATAATCATTCACGCTCAGATAGAGCATAATGGATTATGTCGTGAGGAGTAGTAGGAAGTCCTAGTCTTTGGACTTGATCAAGTCCTAGACGCGAAAGGGACTCACCCTGGGAACGGTCGGGTGAAGACTCCTTGTGTCCAGACTCTGCAGAGTCTGGGAACCGTTGCAGGTGCAAGCCACCAAGAGCTTCAATGTCGCTTACACAATCCGGATATCGAGTCTAGAATTATGCAATTGAGTTGTGTGTTATGATTGATATTTATATTGTGAATTGTATCATTTTTCTCTCAATTTAGTTAGCTTACCCTTTTTTTTGCCTGTCTTTGTGTTTTCTCCTTTGCAATGATCACCTACGGTTGGTGTGAGCAGAGCCGAGCCTTGATGCTGAGCAGGAGCTGACTCTTTGGTTGGGTGTTGTGTTAGTTTTTGGGCCAGATTCTATAAAGTCTTAGACTTGTAGTTTAGATCTTCTCCTTGTATTACTACTCTTGTCAGGAGTGTTTTGTGTAGTGTTTTTGGATGACTGTACCAGCTTTATATGCTTAATGTATATGACTGTTATCTCTACCATCTGTTATGTTTGATCATGATATAATGTTTTATTTGATAATGCGAAAAACTATTAAATGGGATGTTACATTTTTGGTATCAGAGCAGTGGTTCCTTTAGGGTCTGTAGGTGTGAGCTTGCCTAGTTTCTGTTGTGTGTTTCTCATAGTTTTTGGTGCGGTTGTGGTATTTGTTAGCTAGATTGACGATTCTCTCTTTGTGTGGTCAGAGATATGGCACATAGGCCTCCTCTTCCTAACCCGGATAGTTCTCACTTAGTGGGGACAATTGAAGCGATGTTAGCGGCCATGCAGCAACAAAATGCTAACATGGTGAATCAGCACAACCTAGCCTTGCAGTCGATGGAGTTTGTTAGGCTCGCAGTAGAGGCAACTCAGCATAGGCATTTGAAGCCCTGCATCAATTGGGGGAGAATCGTTTTGCAGCTGGATCTTCCCAAGCTCCACCATTACGAGTACAAGAATGGTGTTTGGAGGATTTTCTTCAACATCATCCATCCCGCTTCGATGGCAAGACCACCTCGGATGAGGCGGATCAGTGGATGAGGGATATGGAGCGAATTTATGATGCCAAGAGGTGCCCAATAGAGAATAGACTGGCGTATACTGAGTATCTGCTAGCCGGAGAGGCTGTCCACTTGTGGTCTAGTATGAAGATGATGCTAGAAGACAGCCGAGAGCCCGTCACATGGGAGTTGTTCAAAAAGAAGTTTTTTGCTGAGTACTTCCCAGACAGTGTGAGGTACGCAAAAGAGGTGAAGTTCTTGCAGCTGATGCAAGGAGAGATGTCAGTATCAGAGTATGCTGAGAAGTTCAAGCACCTGGGCAGATTCCATACCTTGAGGATGGCTGAGGATTGGCAGTGTAGAAAGTTTGAGAATGGGTTGAGAGGCGATCTTAAACTCATGGTGGCTCCGCTTTCTATAAAGGAGTTCCCTGCTTTGGTGGAGAAAGCAAAAGTAATGGAGAAGCTAAAAGTTGAAGTTGAAGCTCGGCAGCGGTCTCAGCAAAAGGTGGGAGGACCATCTGGGTCCACGAGTCGACAGGATGATAGGAGGAAACGCTACTCTAGACCTCCGCCTCAGGGGTCCAGGAGATTCACACCACAGTCACATCAGCCTCAGTCTCTGTAACATCCCTAGGGAATATTACTTAAAATAAATATTAAAATAAATAATTGCTTTAAAAGCCATCTCGATAAAAATCCCAAAGCGGGAAAATTCCAATTTATTAAGATAGCGCGCCAAAACTCATAAATGAATTCATAACTGATTACAAATTCCCAAAATTTGCATTTAAAATATAAATTACAATTTATCAAAACCCTAGCAC
>Ga0209589_1008048_pt1 | contig 16619 bp, 11 predicted proteins | sample CowpeawhiteBW_FD_187525 | JGI IMG/M metagenome (GOLD analysis project Ga0209589, IMG submission 187525) | Root nodule microbial communities of legume samples collected from California USA - Cow pea white BW (SPAdes) (version 2) | ecosystem: Host-associated > Plants > Roots > Nodule | place: USA...
AAAAAAAAAAAAAAAAAAAAAAAAAAAACGTCTAATAATTTTTTCTGATCTAGTTTACTCTTGAACAAAAATGGAGTATGATGGTATTTGATATGAGAAAGCTGGGAAGCAAGTTGTTGAGTATGAATTTGTAAATTCTTTTGGTCTAGGTCGCATAAAGTTTTAATAGCTTTAATGAGAACTTTAAGCGTGAATGAATATGTTCTTGTATGAGTAGTGTTGGAGTAAAGTTAATATGAGGAGGATTGATCTCTGAGCGATATGTATAGCATATACTGGTTTGAGAAAAATAATTGACATAAGATATAGAGTTAACCCTGTTACTCTTTATTGAACTTTAGGTTGGAGGAAGAGATTCAACAAAACAAGAGATGGGAGGCAAAAATTATGGAGCACCAGGTTCGTTATGAGACATATACCACTTTGACCTGAAGTACTAAATATGCCATGTTTCAGTTCATCTCAAATCTTGTCTATAGACAGGGAACATGTGGCTTTTTCAATCCAATTTTAATGTCTGGGCTTATTTAGTAAAGCTTCAGTTGGATTCGTTTCAGGCAATTACGGTTACAAAGGTGAAAACAGCGGTGTCTCCAACAAGAATGCCAGTAGCAATTATCAGAATGAGGCAGTGGAGCCCAGTAGTTACTACAGTTCATCAATCTTTTATGGTGGTCAAGAAAATTATTCCCCAAGAACCAGGACCACTGAATCCCACCACATTGTGAGTGCCTCAATTCCCATCCTTTATCATCATGGTCCATGCTGTTGATTGCCAAAGGGATCATTATTTTATATATATAATAATATTTTTTTAAGTACAACCCCCACTGTTTTTACATTTAGTTACACATATGCTTTTGCACCACATATATGCTTTATCTTTTATACATTTTCCTCAACCTTGCTTTCTTATATCATAACACAAAGTAAATCACACTTTCTCTTTTCTACCTTTCCTTTTAACCCCCAAAAGATAAGTGTAAGGATCATTGGCTACATATAAATAACATAGTGAATACTTTATAGTTGTAAGTATTTACATGCATATGTGTGTTGTATTTTTTGTTTTTTAGTTGAAGCATATTTGGCATCTTTGCAGTTTAAGAAAGATAAGGAAGACGATGATCCAAACGGTAACGATTCAAATAGTGCTTCAAGAGGGAACTGGTGGCAAGGTAGGACAATCTTGGTTCCACGTAGCAGAAGATAAGGAAATAAACAAAAATTCTAAGTTAAACAAAATTTACTGACTTTATAACACCTACATTATTTTCGGTTCCTGCAGGTTCTCTTTATTATTAACATCTGCGAATGTATGCAAAGCTTCCCATCCTGTGGACCAGGTATTTGAAATTCAAATTTAACTCCTGTTTCTTTTTCCCTTTAAGGTTCATAGTTAGTCAAATTCTACTGCTAAAACTCCATGTTTTAAGTGTATGCAAGAGAAACATTGCAACTTTATATCCAAACTATCACGTTCTGGAATGAGCTTTGAAAGATGGAGAATTTGTTGATTTTGCAGGATGATATGTATGAAGGAGACCACATACGGTGTACGCAGTGGCAGTGGTCTAATTAAGTAGGAAAATAAGACATGGTAGCGGACACTAGAACTCTTCGACGACATGTGTTGAGTCCTTTTTGTCACAGCTCGCACATATAAGTTTGTAGCACATGATAAGTCAACCATTATAGTTGTTAGTACGTAGTAAAAGCTTGAAGCCATAATTACTAGCTGTTGTGTTCTTATTTCATGCAAAAAGTTCGGTGCTGGTAACTGACTTTTGGTAGTGTTCTAGAATCATGTGATCTTGTTGCATGTACTTTAAGGTTTCCCGTTCTATCCGCTGTGTAGCATGTAGCTTTCTGTGACTTATAAATAAGAGCTGCATTTATAAGCTTGCTTTTTCTATAACATTTTTTTATAAGGATAAATTAAAATGCAAAAAAGATAAGCCACCACAGTTAATGCACCTCCAGCAATACAAAAGAAAGGTGCAGTACATCAACATGAAAATGAAAAAATAATAATAATAATAATAATAAAACTCCCAGTAATAGTAATAAGTCCACTATTAGGACAACAAATTGAAATAGCCCAACTCAATTCTAAAAGCAATTTGAGTGAACTAAATCAATGATATAATATAAGTTTGAATTTTAGTTAAAAAATTACTTTAAATTTAAGTGGAGTTGGAAAAAAAAAATACCTCTTTATTAAGTCAATTGGAATTCGAAATGAATTTTGTTTTTAATAATGAAAAAATAATAAAAAACACAATATCCAGTATAAACTGATGAAAGTTAATTTAGGTAACTGAAACTTATATACACTCATAATTGTTCGAACAATAACAACTCTACAACTGTTTTAACAAATTAAACAACACTAAATCATCCAAATTTCCTTTGAATTACTTAAATTGCTCGAATTACTGTTTAACTATCTAAATTGAATGAATTATATTAACAGGCCTTTTTATTTTATAATATATTTTTTCAAATTTCTAAATTTTGACTCACAATATAATTTGATTTAAGTATTTATCTTTTAAATGTAAATTTTTTATTTTAAAATAGTTCAATTTTTTTATGTAGATAATTTCCAGTTTGATGTAGCTCAAATATGTTAAACAACAACCATAAGTCCAGATTTATATATACAGTTTTATGCAATAATATTACATGTAAGAGACATAGAAGAAAATAATCACCGTCTAGAAATAGTTAATTTTATATTTAAATTTTTTGATACATCTAATAAGTCTCACATAATTTAGAAGTCAAGATCCAAAGTAGTCTAAATACTTCTATCTTTACTTTTTGATATGTCTTTAAAGGATAAAATCAAAGGATAAAATCGTGAAGGAATATGGACTAAAAGATCTGTATACTAAAATAATTTCTTTCTATATTTCTATCTAACCGGATAAGCAAAAATAAAACTTAATTTCTCATTTTCTCTGAACCAAAATCACGTAAAGAAAAAGCTTATTATAATTTTCCTGTTCACTTTTTGTCTTTCAGTTTTTGTACTTCCCTCAAACACAAAGTGGAAAAGCTACGTGTTATGTGAGTCCAGGATCAACCATTATTATGCCTAACACGTTCAGTGCAACATAAACAAGAGTGGTGGAACTAATCATTGTACTGATATAAGGTGGAAGAAAATTGTTTCAATATTATCGATCTGTTAATATATAATAAAGTATGCAGTATTTTAATACGAGAAAAATAATTAAAACGAACTGAACAATGTTAACTCAGTCTCTCATTAAAAATGAACCACTGAATCCATCCATAAGTGTTAAATGCTGAAGGAAGGTATAATAGCAAAACATAGAGTTAAATGTGTGATTATTAATTGTGAATCAGTGTACGCAGCAGATTGTTTACGCATTCAACAAAAATCTGGACAAAGCATTACCTCATATTAACATCATCTTCTTATGAAACTTCTAAACAAGAAGTCGTTATGAATTCAACCATAAACTCATTATGATTGAGCTTGGTAATCGAGAGTGGTGTAATACCTTATGTGATTGAGCTCATATCTTATTGGTATTTGTATCTCTTCAGTGAAATCTACTCTATAATTTATAGGGAGAAAGTTTTGTGGACACAAATACTTTGTATAAAGATTTTGGTATTAGATGTATTCTGCAACACTGTTATTCCCTGTGGTTTACTAAGAAGATAAATGAAGATTCAATCCTACTATCACTACAAGTACTTTTTTACTAGAGAATTACAAGAAGTGATGGTAAAGGATATCATTAAACTTCTTTAGTTTTAAAATAAATACACTTTTTTTTAGTTTTATTCTATTTTTAATAACATACTTTTTTTTATATTTTAAAATAGCGAAAGTTATCTATCTTATTTTAAGTGAAAGAATTTTTTTCATAAACCAAAAATTAAATAATTAAATTATTGTACACTAAAAATATAAAAAAAACTTATTTATTTCTAAACAATAAATTATCTATTTAAATTATAAACAATTATTTAAGAAAATATTATTTTATTATGAAATAAAAAATAGCTCTAAAATATAATTTTTATTTAAACTTTTATGAATATATCATTTTAAATAAACTAAGGGGTATGAGTTTCACCTTTTTAAAAATAGAAGTAAGATAAATTAAAAACACAACAAAAGATGTATACCCTTTAAAAAACCTAAATTAAGATCTAAACATCCTTTTATTAAAAGTATAATAAAAACGTATTGATATTTTAAAAAAAATGTATCCATAGTAAATGCAATTTTATTTAAAGATAAGTTGTATATTTTATGAAAAAAAAATAATTAATCGCTTTTAATAAAACTTCATCAGTGGATTCAACAACAAAAATCAATAACAATGAGCTGGGAGCCAAATCACACAAAAATACTTAATACCATTTTTAACTCAAAACATAAAAAATATATTTATAGATTTTTTTATTATATATTACTTAGCATAAGATTTAGATTAACATCTGTATCACTGACACGTGTTATTAACCACAACAAACATTTATAAAACACTTCCTATAGAATCCATATGTAGTCCTAGTCCATTAGTACTACATACTCTCACCATCCATCGTTTAAGTCCATATTAATTACAAGTTATAAAATCATTTTCAATCAAAATATTATTTTATAGAAAACTATTTTTTAACATGAAATTTTAAGAAGTTTCTCTTACAAAGATGATAATTTTTAAATAATTTCTATTTTTCAGTTTTCACTTTTTTATATTTTAAAACTATTTAAAAATTTTACCTTAAATTATAAAAAATTATCAAAATATTCTTGAATTTTTTTATCAATATAAAACTCCAACTATCTCTTAACTTTAAGAAGGCTAATATACGGATAAGATGGAAATTTCCCACTTTAATTTACTACAACTTATGGAAAATACGGATATATAGTTAGGTGAGATTTGAAAAACAAAACGGAATTGTTTTGCCATATGATCTAAGTCAGATTCCAAATCAATTACTGTAGATAACTAAAATTCATGAGATGGTGCCAATTGGTAAGATTTATCAAGAATGAAGAAAGATGACCGTTGAATTTGTTTCTCTCTAATATCTCGCATCGTGATTCAAAATGAAGAAGGAATATACCCTCAAAATGGCATTGTGCAATTGATAACTAATTCAAAGACTTGAGATTTCCAATTGATGTTTGTATAGTGAGCCGTAGAAACATGCGAACGAGAGATTTAACACGGTAACTTTTGAACTTCGATGAAAATCAAGAAGGAACGAAAGATAAAATAGTGACATTATTAAGAAGAAGAACAATTTCAAGACTGGTGAATTAGGGAAATACAAGCTCGCAATTTTGAGTTGTTATCATTAATATAAAAATTATTAAAAAATATATCAAAAATCACTTGTGTAATATAAATAGATGTTTTCTTAATGAATAAGGCTGCTTTTAAATACGAATAACTGGCTGATGCAAAAGCCCATATGATAAGGTGGGCCTTATTTACTGTCCAGTCCAATCCCCAAAACAAATCAATAAAAGTTGGTGAAGTCGCTTGCATGTAATAAAACAATCCTTTTGAGGCAATCCACCAGTTCAACCTTCTTAGTGCTTTCGCATGTTGTATTTCTAAGCTAAAGAGAAAAGTACATTTTATATACATTTTTTTTATTTTTAATTAAACAATCAAAAATCAAGAATGCGCTTAAAAAAACATTTAAAACTCGACAAATTCTAAAGAAATTAATAGTGCTGCTAGAGTTAATTGGAGTCCAACTGATTCAATGGAATCAATAAAAGAAATTATTCAACTTGTAGATTGATTCAAACTTAATATGAACTATTTTTTGGTTAGAACTCCTTTCAATTAAAACTCGTTGTAAATCAATAAATGTAGTGTTACATTCTATTTAAATTTATTCATACACAAATAAAATCAATAATCATAGTTTTTACTAAAATTTTATTTCATTTTCAAACTAATTTGAAGTTATTCAATTTCGGTCAGTAGCCAGATGCAAAAAACGAAAAGTAGCGGACCTTAATTCTCATACAATTCAGTGGCAACTAGGGAGAGAAACTAACATTTACTTAGATCATGAAAAAGATGAAGAACGATTCTACTAATGACTCTTCGAACCAAAGGCTCCGCTCAAATTCCAATGAAATTGTACATGGAGTTTGAAATGCAATTCAAATCCCAATATCACTATTGTTTGGGTTAACTAGAAGTGTTCACCGATGGAGATAGTAAAAGACTAATTCTTGAAATACTAAAATTCGTTTATAATGCTAAATTTTTCATCCAAAAGTTCTTCCATACTCTAACATCAAGATCTAACTTATCATCAACCATCAAACTGCTTGTATTGACAAAGATGAATATCTCAAAGCCTGATTCAGAAGAACACAACAAAAGCAACACTTCCATTCCAGAGCACATTCGTATTAATTTACACTCACTCAGGATCAATTTTCAAATCCCAGAGTGAAAATTTCGCGAATCGGAGTTTAGAACATGTCCAAAGGTCCAAAACTCAGTAGAAATCTAAACCTCCGCAATTTCAACGATGACACATAAAGTAGCCGCATCAAACATTGTAACCGCGTTAAACGTGATTGCATTCGTTCACAGAAAACCTAGCGAGTGAAAGCGTACAGAACGAGCGAGGCGTAGATGAGGAGCGCAATGGGGACGAGGATGAGAAGCGGAACGACGGCGGCGTAGGTGTGCGAGCTTCCGCAGGCAAGCGTTCCAAGCTTGATCTGCGCGACGTTGACGAGCGCAAGCATTAGAAAGGCGCAGCCAAAGACAGATCCCACGGCGGAGACGAGCATTCCGACGCGGAGGGAAGAGCGGTTGACGTGTGCGACGAGGTGTTCGACGGCGGCGGGGTAGTGGAAAGAGGTGGTGCGGGAGAGGCGAATGGCCTGCTTGAGCGCGAGTGCCACAAGGCTGGAGAAGAGAAAGGAGCTGAAGGAGTAGACGTGGAAGGCGATGAGGTTCTCGGCGATGGCGGAGGTGGGAGCGCACGCCGGATCGGAGTTGAGACTGTTCTGCGGATCGTTAGGGTTCCAAGTTAGCCCTATGAAGACAGCGAGAGTGAAAAGCGAGTTCACGTTCACTATCGCGTCTAACGCGGTGATGTGAAGACTCGTGAAGGAAGACATTCCTATTATTTTCTTCAGGCAGAAAACAGGGAAGAAAAGGAGAGAAGAAGACGAAAATTGATGGAATGGACTCTCAGCAACGAAACGCTTTCACCGACCCGTTTTCTTTAAATTCAAAGATTTATTCGTAATTCTTTTGGTCTTTTTTCGTGTTTAACAGTTTCTTTTTATTTATTTTTTAACAGGGAAGAACAATGATAAATAAATATGTTTGTGACGTTTATCTTGACCAAAATAAATACGTTGAGAACACCGTGTCCGAATTCCAAAGAACTAAAGTAGTGAGTGAGATAAAAAATAAAAATAAAAATAAAACTTTGAAATAATTGGACAAAGATTTTTAAATATTAAAATTGTGCCAATCAATAAAATCTGATAAAGTTCACATTTCGTGTTCCTTTACCATGTTATCTATTGTGATTCCAAATCTATTTTCAAAGAAAATTGCAGAAGCATCCTGACAGAGAAAAAAAAAAGCGTACACGTTTGGTGCTGTGATGTTTACATGTGGAAACCATCTAGAAATTGCTGTATTAATTTATTACTTTAGTTGCAGATCAACATCCACAAGGGCATTTGGTCTAGTGGTATGATTCTCGCTTAGGGTGCGAGAGGTCCCGAGTTCAATTCTCGGAATGCCCCACTTTTTAACTTTTGTTTTCCCTTTTCTTTACTTTCAAGTCTCCTTTGTCAGTGACCACTTCCTTTCTAGTTTCTAACTCCTGCATTTTAGTACTCCAAGATGGAGTGTCTCAGGTCCCACTTGTCAATTATACGAATAACCAAGCTCCATTTTCTTATGTTTGGTACATAGGAAACTTTATACATATCATTAAATGTTAATGTGATTCTCAGCATTTTTAAATTCAAAAGCCAACTGCTTCAGATCTCAATATGAATTTGAATTCTCAATACCAACAAATATATATATATATATATATTCATCATGAATGATACAAATGTAAAAGTTAAAAAATATATAATAAATGCTTCTTTCTAAAAGTCTATGCTCCACTAAACTAAGTAAACTTTGTGCCACCGAATTTCAACAATCTTGGTAATCATTTGGTTTTGTTCTTGATTGTGCATGGTTTCTTCTCACGTTGTTGTTCAGTTTTCTTGCTACTTGGGTTTGAACATTTCACCTCAGTTGAGTTGCTGCATATCTTAGTGGTCTTTGTCTCTACTCCAAGGTAATTTGACAGCACTCTCCTCACCCCAAAGCCACGACGATGAGGTTTGATGCTGTCGTTGTTATGGAGGAAAGGAGTTCTCTCCCCTCTTGCAGGACTAATGAGTGACACAGAAGCTGGTGAAAAGCCTGGTCTGCCAAATGCTGCTTTGTGCGGAGTAACAGTGCCTGAGACAGACACCGAATGTGGACGTGTAACCTTCTTCTGCTGAGAAACCACGTTAACTGTTGTAGCAGTAGTAGGAACTAATGCAAACCTCTCTGATTGTTTGGTCAAGTCATCCACATATAGCAAATCATCAATGCGAGCTACAATGTTAAATGCCATGCTCTCCAAAACTCTTGAGTAGCTCTCCAGCACGGATTTCCCGACATCCTGAAATGTCGGTGTAAAAATGTGTAAATGATATATGCAATTATGAAGGTAAGGATCTTTTGAAATGCTTCCGTGAAAATGTGTAAATCATTAAGAGTCTGATTATTTTCACTGTTTTCTTCCAAAGTTTTTAAAAAGGGAAAAAAGGCTAAAAATAAAGTGACACTTTTTTTTACTAAAGGGATACTTTTTCAAAGGGACTTAATGTATGCAATTGAGGAAGTGCAAGGAAGATGCAGATGGACTGAGAAATATGTAAGGAAGCAACCTTGTTGCACTGGATCTTGCTGGTATCAAGGGTGGTTTGACTTAGGCCTGGGAAACGCTGCTTCAGGGAAACTAGAATGTTTTCAGCTCTATCTGCTAGCAATTCTCTCTTATCTCCATCAGCCATGAAGTCCTTGACTATTTCCCATGATGATTTTGGGGTAGAACGGCTGGGCCTTGGGGATGGTAAGAACCGAGAGTGAACTCTTCGGCGCCACACATAAATTGCTGCTTCCACACGGTTTGCAATCTCTAATGCAACATGTTCAGAGGATATGTCTAAGCAATCAAGAAGGTACTCTTGGGAGAATTGATCTGATGTTATGTAACGGTAAACAAAATCCCCCAAGCAAGTTCTTCCATTCTGCAGAAACCCATATTCAAGACAAAGTCATAACTTGACAAAAAGTTAACTAAACAACATCTTATTGCAGGTACACAGAAATCATTGCTCACATTGCTTAAGTTAACGTACATCCAAAAGAAAGATGTGTGATAGTCCCTTAAGCTTATTAGTAGATAAGCAAGGTGAGTGTAAATTGTAATGGTCTAATCAATATTCTTTGTTTGCTCATTGTTCTTAATCATAGAATGACACAAGGGGCAAAAGTCTATCAATGATACAATTTAGATTAGACCTTAGGAAGAACTTCCAAATATGAGTCAGGAACTTCCATGTCAGCCAAAGCAATGTTGTTGATAGCCATGGCTGCTTTTAGTATTTGGTTTGCACATTCTCGAGAGTGATTCAACTGTTTTCTCGAGTCTTCACTGAGTCCTGCAGGGGGCACACGAGGTACGGGAAGCCACCACTTCTCTTCTTGCCGCTGTATTGTTTTGCGAAAAGAGGCTGAACCATCTGCTTCTGCGGCTACAATTCCTTGGTCTACATACCAGAACTCTGTAGAAGTGAAACTATCTAAAATTTCCTGTTGTAAAAGAAGATGAACATTACAGCCTCAAACATTTAATGAAGTCACAAAAATTTACTAGTGAGCCATGCAAGAGCGAGATTCAATACTCACGAGAAGCATGTTATCAAGTTTGCGAAGAGCTGGAAGGTTGATAAAAATATCTGTCCTAGGTCTGCAAGTCATTACCTGCACAATGCACCATATTAGAAACTTCATAATTATTAATTCCCTTTTGAATAAAAATCAGACTTCAGCATTGAGATCAAGAACCAATCCAATTTTACCTCGAGCTTACTCCCATCAGGAAATGTTTGCCAAGAAGGCATCAACTCAACAATGTAATCACTAACACTAACAAGCCACTCCACCTCTCTCTGCCACATTTCTTTCTTCTCAGAAGGTAAAGGTTCTAGTCTCCATAATTGCCCAAACACAGTTGCTACACGTTCAAATAATCCAAATTTGAATAAGTTACAAAACTCAAATTTACACCAAACGAGAAAATTCCAAATTTTGAACCACTTGACCAACAAAGACAAAACAAACAGTTTCTCAATTAAACGGATAGCCAAATGTCTGTGTGCAAGAGAGAAAGCATACCACACAGATTAGTAATGGCATTAGAGATGGCCAAAGCAGTGCAAACCCCTTTACCAGAACCTGACATATCTTCACCAAGCAACAATTTTGCAAACCTCTCCTTCATCATGTCAACTTCTGTTTTAAACAAATTAAAATAAATCTAATAATTAGCACTAATTAGAGTTATTACACAAAAATAACAAAGGGACATTAATTAATGACTTGAAAAGGAGTCTAATTATTAACTCCAACCAATTCAACTGAAAAAATAGTATCTATGAAGTAAATTTCCCGTCCACAATCCTTTTCTACTTTCCAAACACAGCCACGTCCCATCTATTATAACATTCTTTAAAAGATAAAAAAAAATAACTAACCTGACAGCTTCAAACCAATACGACTAAGCTTAGTGTTTTCCAAGTGGGATTTATGTTCGTTTTCTTTTTCACGAGAATTAGAGCGCTTGGAGAGTGTAGCCTTGAGAATGGGCCAACCCAGAGGAGCGGGTGAAGAAGAGCCTTTTGCCTTTGCTTCGTCAACGGTAACTGAAGAAGTGGATGCACAGAAACTGGTTTCCCTGGAGTCTGCAGTGGAATCCGTGAGAGAAGAGGAAACCCCATCGGTTTTGTTTCGAGAAGTTTCGTTCTTGTCGAAAAAAACATCCATCTGGGAGAGAAAGAAAGCGGTTTGAGTCGAAAAAGGGAAATGGGGCAGTTAGCAGGGAGGCAGATAAGAAGATACTGCGAACGTGGTTTGAAACATAACGGTAAGACACATGTGAGGTGGGTTTGAGGATATATGAAGGGACCGCTAAGGATGTTTCATGGAAGAAAAGACGATGCAATGATGAAGACGTGTGGCTTTTTCCGAAAAGGATTACACTCTCTGCACTGCATAGTGCACACAACACACAAACTCTCACACACACACACTCTCCCACCAACAAATTTGATTTCAAGTTTGATTTACTTACCAAAATGCCAACGTCTCTCTTCTGGCTTTCGCTCTCAGAGTTTGAAGGTAAGTTCAAAATATCAATAAAAAAATTTGAACCTGGTAGCTGTGGGAGTAAGTAAGCAGAGCCACACTACGCTACAACAACAACACGCTCAACCATCATAATTACTTTTTTGGCCTTTCACGTTTGCTCTACGATACGACCAGTAAGATTGAATGGCAGAATTTTCAAATAAAAAATAGTATCTCATTCTGTCACTTATTTCCCTTTTTAGATTTTCTCGTAGAAATAAATATATACGTAATATTTCTTCATCCCAATAAAATAACTCACATTTCCCATTTAATCAATTTTTTTCAGTTTTACTTCACAACTAATAAATATTAATTAAAAATTATCTAAAAACAGTAAGAGCGTGATTGGTAAACGATACTTAGAGTTATTTTTTTAATTTTGAAAATGTAAATAAGTATAAATAACAAATTTTCAGAAACTCGACACTTGAAAAAGAAAACACGGGAGTATACTATTTCAAAATTAATTAAGAGTTTTTTGAAAAAAAAATTGACGCTGTTTAATATTTCTTATTTATCATACCATTATGTCTTCACGAGGAAAAAAAATGAAGATATAATTTACTTGACCAAAATCTACCTGTACGGAAATGGTAACAATATCATGTGTTTCTGAAGATTTTGTACCCTCCTATGATTACTTACTTATTTGGGGAAAATAGATAGTATTTTATTCAAATGGAATGTCTTTTTAGAGAAAAAATTTCATGGTTGAGTTAGGGTTTCATAGTGTGGGGCTTGGCGAAGTTTGTAGCACTAATTAAAGGAAAAAAAAAATTAGAAGTATAATAAGATAATAATTTATGTGGATATGGATCGATAGTGTTGGTATTTTAAAATTTGAATAGTTTGATGGCATGCAATATTTACGAGCTTGTATTGAAAATGGCACCATAATTGGTCCCTCTTCTATATATCTTCCAACTCCTACTATCAAAGTTCTTTATGGTATTTATTGATAATCAATTTTGCTTGATTCCGTAGCACTAGAAGAAAAAAAATCCTTAATTATCTCCTTTTGCAAATATGAAAATATAAAATCAGCCACTCCACTACGAAATTTTGCCATAGATTTTTCTTTTTACAGCTACTGCACTTTGATTATATTATTTTTGTTTTTTCTATTGTAGTTTCACAGTAGAGATACAATATATATAATTAGATTCAGATCTTATTTTTAATAAATGTGAAACTTAATCTCACACTTTGATTTCTAATATCAATTTTTTAAAATCTATAAGATGTGTTACAAATATAACTTCCTATCACTTCAATTCCAAAAATAAAATAATTTAAAAAATGTCTAAAAATACAAATACTGTCACATTAATCTCTAAACTTAACTGTCTACAATCACTATAATTCTAAAAGAGTGTTAAATTATGCTAAAACTATATAACATTTTTAATTTTAGACTAAAATAGGCAACAGATTGTAATTTCATTAACTTTTTTTTTTTCATTTTGTTTACTTACAGAGATTAAAGGGGACATGTTACTTTTTTACTTTTTTAAGGGTTATTTTACCCATTTCAAATTTGATACATACGCTCTAACTAAGTTTTTTAAAAACTTATTTAAAATTAATTATTTTTTATATTCTTTACCCCATTTTAAATTATATTTTGTAAGGAGATATTAAGTCATTACAAATTATTTTTAACTGAGCTGTGTTTTCATTTATTAACTTTGTATAACAATAAAAAGAAATATAAGGAAAATAATATTTTACCCACTTTTTTTGACCCACTTTTAATTGAGCTGTGTTTTTTGTAATGATGTAATATGATGATCTAAGGATGACGAGAATAGTGGATTAAAAACGAATCAAAAAAAATGGATTAAAATATCATTATCCAAAATATAAATATATACGTCTGCGGTTGTATAATTATAATATATATTGAGTTATATTTTGTAAAAGAAACAATAAAATAATGATTAAATAATTTATATTTATGTCGTGTAAATCTTTAATGTATTTAAAGGCATCAAATAATTTTTTACTCGTAAATCTTTTTACGATAAGTTTATTAATTTTGATAAAAGTTATCTGTAAAGATATTAAACTTAGTTTCTAAAAAAATAATAATTTAAAATTTGTGCACTAGTAATATGTATTGATTAAACTATTCAAATTATTCCTATGCACACACACTACGTTTAATTAAAAAACTGTACTTAACAAAATACAAAACGTGATATTATTAAAGTGGTAATAATAATACCAAGGTTTTTGGCTCTTGCCCATTTTTCACGAGTTCGGAATTATTATTGACCAAGGGCTATCTTGTAAATTTGTGTCAGATAAGTCTGTTTTTTAATTATTTAATTAAACCTGAAACCAAAATATGGCCGTTAAATAGCAGTTGGGCTTTTCAGAGAAAGTTGCCTCACATGCCTTCCGATAATCTATAACAATATATAAAGGGGATTCCCCTTTTTGTGTCCACTTTTCAAAATATCGATTTTACCCTTTAAATATAATAATTTATTAAATTTTTAAAAATTGATCGTTATTTTTACAAATTTTTTATAAAATCGGATGTCTATGCTTCTTCTCTTCTTCTTTATTTATCAATGGTTATTCTTTTATCTGTTCTGATATATTTCACTTTATTTTTATCTGTTCTGATATATTTCTTCTTTATTTTTAACTTAATAACATTATAATATTATCACCTACTAATATAATATCACACGTATTTAAAAAGTACATACACACAGGCGTGATACCGTCTGTGTTACGCTAGTCTTCTTATAATCTCCTTTCTTTATCCATTCTAACAGTCTTGTCTTTTCCAAGATTAATCAATTATTATTAATTAATAAATGAAGAGACAAGTCATTATCAAACTAAACTGATTCTGTCATTGAGAAAATATCTAAATGTGACGTTGATTTTACAATTAATCATTTATATATGTTTATTTATTTGACTGTAATTCCCAACAACCACATTTTATATGAAAAACTGTAATATTTTTCCAAGGAATCTTCTAGTTCTATCGTAAAATAAATTATTTCTAGTATTAAACTATTTTCCAGAATAAACAGTTACCCAATCTTAAATATTTGTAAAAGCTCAATTTTAAATGATATTTAAGTTTGTTTAACTATGAATTTCATTGGAAAAAAAAATCGGTTACCACAGTTCTTTTTTCGAGAGAAAGACTAATTTCAGAATGCGTTCATATTGTAAAACAAAAAGAAAAATTAATTATGTCTCTCGATTGAGAATTTAATCTCCGATAATAATTTTTTGTAATATATTAAATATTTGGTTAATTATGTTTGTTTGTCTCTGGAGTATTAGTAATTTCTTGTTTTAATTCCCTCCCCGTTTGTTTTATTTTTAGTCCTTCATGTTCCTTTTAAATCTCATGAAATTCATCCTTAATCTTAAATTTCATTAATTTTAATTGACATTTGTCTAACAGATCATGTAAGGATTTTGTTTAGTGGACAACTTTTTGAATTAAAGCAATAGTATAACATATTGCATTCAGATTTATGGACCACTTGTATACATTACGTGACAAATCCGTTAGACAGATGTTAATTAAAACTAACTGAGTTTAAAATTGAGAACAAATTTCATAAGATTTAAAATATGGAAGACTCAAATAGAACAAACGTTAGATGGGAGACTAAAACAAAAAATTATTGATACTTAAGAAACGGAAAACATAATTAATCTTTAAATATTTAATAAATTTAATTTTTTAAATTAAGTTATTACTCTTAACTATTTTATTAATTGGATAATAATATATGATTGATATGATTATTATCTTTATCATATATTATTATCGTCATGTTATTTTATTATTTTATAAAATTATAGATTATAAAAGTTTACAATAAAATATTATTTTAAATATGAGTTTTTATTATTCTAAAGATCTTAAGAATTCTTATAGATTTTATGATACTTATTAGGTGTTTAAAATTAATACATACCTCAAAACGAATTTAGATTAACTAATTTTTACTTAAATGATATTTGAAGTATAGATATTCGATATGTTTTTTAAGAAAATGTTGATGATACGTGACCAAAATCCACAACTACTTCTGAATGCATAGCCATAAACTTTGTCCAATAACAGGAGAACAATATTCGATTAAAAGTGTGTGTTTTAAATGTATAAAAAAGTTCTACGGTAGAACTGCAAAAAGTGGGAAATTGCAAACATGAAGACGAAAGTTGGGACAAAATTTTCTATCAAACTACATTTCTTGTGTCTCTTCTCCTCTGCATTATCTGCATTATCATTCCCAAACCAAACATTTGTTTTGTGCATTATATAACATTTGACGTCACATTGTTATAATTTTAAACAAAAGACACATCGTTACTAATTTTGTGGTTAACACACAACTTTTAATGTAATTGTTATTGTTTATCTCACTAATCATGTTATACCTATTCCACCCAAAATATTTGGATACTAAGTCACAATATTTGACTCCAAATGTTCCGTCTCACATATAAGATTCTTTAAATACTTAAAATAAATTATTAAAATATATTTTTATTATTATATTCATATGGAATAATGATATCTTTAACAATATTTGAATATTTGAAGTAATGAGATGAGTTTATTATATTTATATTTGTTAAAACTTATAAATATTTACTAGACACTCAATTTTTTTTTCATTTATTTTTATACTCACATTTTTAAAATCTCTAAAAATTCTTATGGAAGAATCTTATGTAGATTGATCACTCATGATATTTTCTACAAACTTCATAAACTTGACAAGATTGACTCTTAAGAATATCACTTAATTACTCAGAAACATCTTGTTAAATACGACAAGAATATATATATTTGAACATTAATGTATGTTTTAAAGGTAAAAATAAAAATTATTTAAAATACTGTGGTTCAAAATGTAAGTCACATTTAATTTGATCTTACTTGAACCTTGTGCATGTGTTAATTTGAAATTTATGTACCGGTTTCAACCCACAAAACAAGGAATGATGAAAAGTTAAAGGCAGACCTTGCACGTTGTTTTTGAGAATGGATTAGTTGAAAGTAAAGTAAAAAAAAAAAAAATATTTTCTTTTTTTTTT
>Ga0209589_1008054_pt1 | contig 16608 bp, 9 predicted proteins | sample CowpeawhiteBW_FD_187525 | JGI IMG/M metagenome (GOLD analysis project Ga0209589, IMG submission 187525) | Root nodule microbial communities of legume samples collected from California USA - Cow pea white BW (SPAdes) (version 2) | ecosystem: Host-associated > Plants > Roots > Nodule | place: USA...
CTGAACAAATATCAAGTAGTATTCATAACACAGACAAATATTGGAAAACGAAAATGAACCTTGTAGGCTAACCTTGTATTGGAAATAGACTTAGATCATGAACTCCAATGACAAAAATGATGAATGACGACAATCAAGAACAATGCCACCGAGGGTTGGTAGAGGCGAATGTAGGCTTAGCGGATTATGGACAAGACGATGAGAGTAGAGCGAGAAGAAGTCTTCTCCTGGATTCCCCCAAAAACCAATAAGAAAAATAACCTTTTCCCCCCTCTAAAACTTTTTCCTTTTTTCTTTTCTTTTCCCCTTCCAAAAACTGAATAGAGATTTTGTGCATGACGTGATCAGAAACCATTCCCTCCAATCCTACCAAAAAACCGTTTTCATTTTCAAATTTTAATTTTTAATTTCTGAATTTTATTAATTAATAAAAACGAAAATATATTTATATATATATAAAACAAAAAGATTATTTTACTTTAACGCTTAAAAAAACATAAATTAAAAATGTAACGTCCCATTTAATTATTAATCGGAATTAAAAGAAACGTCACACACGGATAAATCAATATCGTAGTCCTGGGGTCTCATACACAGCCCCTACAAGTTCTAGGCACACCACGATGCCAAGGGAACAAGATAAAAGTCTAACAGGAGAACCTCGCCATTTCCTTGCGGACCACGAGAACCTCGCCCATCTGCTCCCATCAATCACATTGATGATCATCGCGAGAAAGAGTAGCCATAAACAATACATCCATACAATAAAACGGGTAAGCTAGAGCTGACAACATATTCATCATACAGTCAAATATATTTTCACCATCCCATACTCACACAACATCCAAGCATGTTATGACTCTTCATTCAATACACTACGACTCGACTCATCTGGATACGTATAACCTGGTCTGATTCAGCGGATGCTTGCACTTGTGGTGGATACCTCTACTCACCCCCGAGCTTTGTGTTACAAGTGTTACAATGAATCGATTTTCCCTCACCACAAGGTTAGCCCTTAATGAATTTCAGGCCTCCTGCTACTCTCACCATAGGAGTCAGTCCGCCCTAGGTGAGACTAACTGACTCCTTAGAGTGTCAGAATGCAACCTTACCTTCAATCCTTACCTAGTCATACAGATGGGGCACCACCATGGACACCCACTAACAGGGGCCATGGAATTACATCTCGACCACTAAAGCGCAACCCTGAAAGTCTCACCTAGAGACCCTAAGGAATTATGCACTGACACGGACCAACATACATAAACAACCAAGACGTTATACATATGTTGTACATAAGATTTCAACCCAAAACCCATAACAAATCTCCATTTCTCATATGTTGAATCATTACCAACTCGTTATTCCCGATCATGAGTAAAGTGTTTCTCCTTATACCAACCATACCAAAGGTTTACCAACCACCAAGATTCATTATTGCTCATGCTAAGTTTGTGACCCCACGCACACACATATGTAACCAACTTAACATATACAATTCATGTAGAGATCATGCCAAGCTCATAATCCCCCCCACATATAATCTCCTCCCAACATGCATACCCATTTCCCCCCTCATACCATCACATAATAGTACAATAGAACATAGTTCAACCACCAAAAGACATGAAAACCCCAAACTGAACGCATTCTCGCTCAAACCGTCGCTCAGGCTGAGGAGCCTCGCCTAGGCGAGAGTCTCTCGCTCAGGCGAGTCCTCTCCGCCCAGGCGAGAGTCTCTCGCTCAGGCGAGTCCTTTTTGCCTAAGCGAGAGTTCGCGAATCTGGAACAGGGGCCTCCGCACGTTCTCGCTTAGGCGAGACTTGCCTCGCTTGGGCGAGATGCTCGCTTGCTCGAAATTGAGCGAGTCGCCTAGGCAACCATTTGCGTGAGAAGGTCTGGGCGAGCCTCTGCTCACCTCGCCTAGGCGAGACATGCTCGCCTGGGCGAGTTTAACAGTCACCGCCACTGCCATGCCTGTAACAGTTGTATTTTGCACATACCAACAACAACACCAACCACTGCAAGCAATCTCCACAACATACAAGTTCAAGAATCATAAAAATGTACCGCAAAATAGTTTATAAACACATTAACAGTGAGGTTCCCGTACCTGGACAAGCTAGCTGAAAACCTCGACACCCAAACTGTGGAGGACGAACAGCTTCAAGGAACGGACTCGAAGGTGAGCTAAGAACGGCCAAACGGGAGGCGGACTGTCAACACAACGGAACCCTAACGGAAAGAGTGCGGTTGCGGCTCTAAGCACCAAGGTAGAAGAAATTTGAAAAGTGTGGAATTAGGTAAGACTCGGTGGCTTTATCTTTTGGGTCAGCCCTAAGGCCCAATAGCTCAAGGGCAACCCTTAAAGCTTTAGGGCAGGAAATCTGGGCCTTACAAAAAACTTTTATTACTTAATTTTTATTATTATTTTTTAACAACTTATTATCTTTTATCTTTTTTATGTTACACTTATTTTTGAATATATATATATATATATATATATATATATATATATATATATATATATATATTTTTTTTTTTTTTTTTTTTTTTTATTTTTTTTTTTATATATATATATATATATATATATATATATATATATATATATATATATATATTATTTACTTTATTATTTTATTTTTATTTTATTTTATTTTATTATTATTGGTATTTTATTTTATATATTTTTATTTTTTATATTTTTATATTTTTTATATATTTTTTATTTTTAAAACAACATTATTTGCTCGGACGAAATTGGGTGTTGACAATATCGTCATAACCTTGGCCACAACATCTAGGAGTGTGCAGCTCTAAGAGATAAAGTAGAAAAGTTGAACCAAACATGGCATCTAAAAAAGTTCGTTAGGATGGACCATCCAGAAAGAAGATTACATCGTAGGTGAAATCAGCCTAAAAGCCCTTGAAGGCCAACGTTGAGAATTTTTAGGTGTAGGGAGCCACTAAAAAGAAGAAGTTAAAGCGGGAACAAGAGTTGAGAACGACCATTGAAGCACGTTATTAACATTGTATTCATGGGCTTATCAGTGGGGGGCACACCATGTCAACTCAAAAAAGGCACGTTCGAGCGCTCAAAATAGGGCACTTGGTGGAGAAGAGACTCAAGAGTATGCACTTTACTTTTTTATATGAGAACTTTAAGGCGCCTGACCCCAATTAGGACGATCTAATGATTATATCAATTGAGTTCACCAATATGTTATAAGCAGAATTTCGATTAACCAATGTAGCTCGGTCAATACCCTTAATTGGGAGAAGTTCCTCAAGATGGACATTGTCGATGACCTCATCATTTCGTACAATGAGCAAATCGTCTGATTCTTGGGCAAACGAGTTTACACATACGACTATATGGATTTACAGACCTAGTTTGACTATATAGATATCTTTTGGTAGAAGCCAACACATCAAATAATGTATTGATTGATCGTCCTTGTTTGAATGCCTTAAGAGCCATTGTGTCTACACCACACATGGCAATGAAGTTTACCTCTAACAAGCAGAGGATTTGCACGATCTATGCCGACTGAAAAATAGTCATGGAATGCTATAGGGGAATTTTGAAAATGATGATATATCACCCATCCAAAAAGGTTCACCGATTGGAGGTGGTCATGGTCGATTTGTACTTGCGAACGAACACGAAGGATAAAATGGAGCCCCAAGGAGAAACCAAAGAATAGAGAGTAGGTCGATTGGATGGCCAAGTTACTCGGTTGTGAACCGACCTGGGCCATGAACAAGAGCAAACAGGAATACTAGTTCTAAAAGACAAGAGAGACTTGATCGCACAAACGTTAGCAGACTTGCTCAATATACATCCAGGGGTAATTTCGAATGAACTAACTATCTTGGTAAAGAACATCGACTAACAATAGAAGTTGAGGTAAAGAAGTTGTAAGAGGCATGCATCACAATAGAGTTCAAGTACACCACCTGGCTCTCGAATGTGGTATTGGTGAAGAAGCCAAAAGGTTAGTGGAGCATGTGTATCGAGTTCACTAACCTCAACAAGGCATGTCCATAGGATTTGTACACCATATAATTGGTTACCAATGTATCACTCGGACAAGGAGAATATCACCTTTATAACCAAATGGGATAATTATTGTTACGAAATGTTGCAACCGAAAATCGCGACGGGACGACGAACCAAAAATTAAAATTTGCAAAAAATAGAGTTTGGAGTCGCCACCATAGTTATTATAGGAAACTATGGAAAACCATAAAAAAGAGCAACGTCTGCGAAAAACCAGATTTTGGGTCTGGGAGTCGGTTACGCGTGGAGAAGGTATTAGCACCCCACAACGCCCGTCCTAAAACAATACCTTTAATTAAATGTGCAAAAGTTATGTGGTTTTTTAAAACATTTATTTTTCCCAAAAATAATAATAAATGAATTTACAAAAGAAACAAAAATATTTTTTTGGTTTTTTGGGCCCGGCGAGGATTAATCCTCGCTCCAACATATCTCCATGTGAATGGAGAATCAGGGTTACGTAGTTCTTTACGAACAACTATTTGGAAAAATATTTGAAAAATGATTTAATTTTTTTAATAATTTTGAAAACCTTTTTATTTAAATTTTTAGTATTATTTTAATATCGATGTCACGCGACGCGAGCGGCTGGACAAACACTGAAAATAAATTTTTTTTTCTTATCTTTGATTTTTTTTATCTTTTTATTCTTTTATAATTTTTCATTTTTTAAAGTTATTTAAAAGTTGATGCCAATGTCACTGCGACGTGAGCAACCAGATAAATATTAAAGAGTAAACAAAAAAACTATTTTTTATTCTTAGATTGATATATATTTTTTAGAAAAAAAGGAATGAAAGTCTAAAATGGGTGTCATTCGACTTGAGCGGTCGAACAGACACCAAAGAAATGGAAAAAAATATGTTTTAATGATTAAAAAAAATTATAATAATAATAATTGATAAAAATAAATAAAAAAAACAACTAAGAGTGACAAAAATTAGAGGTGTCTATGTGGGTGGTGATGAGAGAAAGAAAGAGTGTAAAGAATGCTTTTTCTCTTTTTTTTCTACCTCCTTCAGTATAATTTTTTTAAAGAGAGATAAAAAAGGAGGTGTGTGTGAGAGTGGTGATGAGAAAGAATTAGAGAAGAATAGAGAATATTTTTTTTCGGTCCTTTTTTCATATGACAGACTGTGTATTTATACTCACGCCTTACAATATCAATGCGATCTCAACCTTAATTGTTATAAACAATATAAGGAAGGAATTAGTCATGATAGCAACACATTATGGGAATCAAATCGCAGTATATCAGAGTACAAAATCAATCAAGATCAATAATATTGATTCTAACCGTCCACAAATCAGAGAAAAAAATCACTCCCAATTAGTAATATTGATTCTTACCATTTGAAGAGATATTGATTCTCATTATTACAATCATATCACTAATTTCTCTTTCAGGAACAAAAGGTAGACCATATGTTGAGTTGTTGGACTCATGAAGGAGTGCGATAATTAATAATAAATTGAGCTCTTTCTTCTTCTTTTTTTCTCTTTTTTTCATCTCTCTTTTTTTCTTATTTTTTTTCCTAAAATTAAAGTTTGAAAAATCTCTTAAGAAAATTTTGTTTCACATTTTTTTTATTTTCCATTAACTAAAAACTTTTTTTTTCGAAAATAAATTAATTCACCCGAACGAAATTGGGTGTTGACAACTGCCCCTCTTTACTTAGATTTTATTGGATAATATGAAAATTTGACTTTTTCATTTTATCGTAATAAAGTATAAGTAAAGATAAAAACACTAATTTCGTTCGAGTTTCAAAAGAAGATAATTTGAAGATTAACTTGACCATACCAAGTAGAGGGTCTCGGTTTGACACACTAATTCTTTTTGTTTTTTTTTTTTACTTTTTGAAAAAACCAAATTAGACCAATCCCGTTGAGAGGGTTTATTCAAAAGATTCGGTGATCATTACCATGTAGAGGGCCTCAATTTGATTTTATTTTTTTTTGACATTTTGAGAAAAGATTAGAAAAATCCCGAGGAGACGGTCTATATCCAAAAGATTTAGTGACCATTAACGTGTTGAGGGTCACGATCTGACAAATCACTTTGTTTTATTATTTTCTTTTCTGACTTTTTAAAAAAACAGTTTAGACCAATGTCATGGAGAGGGTCTATATCAAAAGGACAGAAATCAATGACCATTGCTTCGCAAAGGGCCTCGATGGAATAAAGAAATCAATGACCATTGCCTCGTAGAGGGTCTTGATGTAAAGAGATCGAAGACCATTGCCTTGCAGAGGGCCTCAATGTGACATAAGAAATCAATTACCATTGCCTCGTAGAGGGTCTTGATGTAAAGAGATCGATGACCATTGCCTCGCAAAGGGCCTCGATGTGACATAAGAAATCAATGACCATTGCCTCACAGAGGGTCTTGATGTAAAGAGATCCATGACCATTGCCTCGAAGAGGGCCTTGATGTAAGGAGATCGATGACCATTGCCTCGTAGAGGGCCTCGATGTAACATAAGAAATAATTGACCATTGCCTTGCAGAGAGTCTTAATGTAAAGAGATCGATGACCATTACCTCGAAGAGGGCCTCGATGTAAAGAGATCGATGACCATTGCCTCGTAAAGGGCCTCAATGTGACATAAGAAATCAATGACCATTGCCTCGCAGAGGGCCTCGATGATGAGAAAAATCATGACTATTGCTTTGTAGAGGGCCTCGTTGTGACATAAGGAAATCAATGACCATTGCCTCGCAGAGGTTCTTGATATAAATAGAAGGAAATCAATGACCATTGCCTCGCAGGGGGTCTTGATGTAAACATAAGGGAATCAATGACCATTGCCTCGCAGAGGGTCTTGATGTATAAAAGGAAAACTTGAATTTTGCTCATGAAGTGTCGACTAACACCACGTGAATGCCTAACATTTTTGCAATTTACAAAAAAAGAATATCATTGCTGACTTTTTTTCAAATTTCTTTATTTTTTTTGGAAATAATATTCAATGATTTTGTGGAGTATGATGGATGACATGATGTGAATGTGTGTACATTGTATGGTATGATGAAACAGATTAAGAAGACTCTTTTTGTATCTTTCATTTCTCCTTTTTTCATAAATCTAAGAAATGTTGGAGGAGTTATGCATATGCACACGTTAGGAATCATTGATGATGTATGACATGCTATGATTTTCTTTTTAAACCTAGATGATGATGCATGCATGAATGCGTGGATGCATGGGTGGGACTCATGAGACTCTTATTAGGTTTTTTTTTCATTTTTCCTTTTTTCATAAATCTAAGAAATGTTGGAGGAGTGAATCATTGATGATGTATGACATGCTATGATTTTCTTTTTAAACCTAGACGATGATGCATGCATGGATGCGTGGATGCATGGGTGGAATTTGCTTTATTCAAAAAGATGAATTACTCATGTGTGCATGACTTGGTATGATGTATGAATTATTCTTTTGCCTTTTATTGAAATCAAATTCGAATTGGTTCTTATTTCATTGTTATTTCTAATTCATGGAATCATTCTACTTTGATATTTTTTTACTTTTCCAAATCATTTCTTTGATCTAATCTGCTACTAACGAATCATTTTTTTTATTCATTCTTTTGAAACACTATTTGAATGACACCCATGAAATTGCCAAGGGCTTGAAAAGGCTTGGATGAGGTGATGAAGATTAACTAGGTAGTTGCCTCAATTTGAATTGGTCTCGGGGCACAAAATGTGTCTGGGTTTTCCCTAGTTATTGATGATATGAAGGAAATGATGGGCACTTCAAAAAGTTGCCCCTAGTGTGAGAGCCTAGGATGGTCTTAGGGTGCAAAAGTGCGTTTGGCTTTTCCCAATTGAGGATATTGAAAAATGACGGGGTCTTCATAGGATGCCCCTAATGTGATCACAATCTTCAATGTAAATAAATGCCGAAATTCAAAATGAATGATGGGAATATATGAATCACAAACAAAGTGACTGCCCCATTTTGGGTTTGGGATTGATAAAGATGGACTATGTTAAGGTTGGTCAAGGTTTAGGCTTAGAGTGGAGGCTACTGTATGAGCAAAGATGGAATTTCATGAAGAATGAATTGAAAGGGGACAACCCAAATTTAATCAGATTGCTTGATTGCCCATGCTAATTTTGAAGCTTTGGAAATATGTCACCCCAAAATAAATTGCCCCAGTATTTAAAAGCAAATCTCTGAACACACTTTTTTAATCTTTTTTTTAAAATTTTTTTAAGAACAAACTTGTTAGCAAATCAAAATTTTCCTCTAAATTAAAACCTTCGAAAGATAACAACCAATCTTTAATCTGTGTCGACATTATTAGGCTTGTATTATGGCCAAGGCTAGGGGTATGGAAGTAAATGATAGTAAAGGCCCAAACAAGTGATGTGAGGATTGTTTCAACAAGGATCTTCGAATAATGTTTCATTTAGAATTTGTTTGACTTCTTCTTGTTCACCTTTTTTTTTCTTTCTATATTTTGACCTTTTATTCTCATTCTTTAAACTTTTGCTTTTTTTTTCTATATAACCATATCATTTCTTTCTTTTTTCTTTTTTCTTTTTTTGATATTTTTGTATTGGTGAACTACCAGTCAGATGAAACAAATGCAAACATTATGTCAACCCTTAGTGTGAGGGTGACCCTTGTTTAGGATAATTTGAAAGAAATTTGTTGAAAGGCTCAAATTGGGTAGCAAAGGATAATTACTTATATTTTTTTTGGATAAAGAAACATGGCCACACATCATTTCAAATCATGGTTGTTTATTCTCAACAAAAACTTTAACTCAGAGGAAAATAATCTAGTTCATGTGACAAGATGTCCCTTGTTTTGTTCTTTTTTTTCACTTTTTTTGTCTTATTTTTGCCTAAACTATCCATCAGAGTTTTTAGCCTAGCTAATTATTCTTCATTTTTTTGTGTTAAGGAAGTTTCTTGTAATCATTTTTAAGATATGTGTCCCCTTTATGATAATTCTCCATGGAAAAGAAAACAAGGTTTATGGTGGAAGAGAGATGGAAAGGAAGATATATTTGAGTAATTTCATGCATCCAAAATTAGATGGGTATTTCAAAAGAAATGATAACAAACAAAATTTTATTTCCTTATTAAATCCACCGATTTGACCAAAGAAGTTTTATTATGTACTTATTTTTTATAAGAAATATTCCAAGAAATCGATGACAAGAAAAATGAGAAACAATTTGAATTTATTTTAGTGCAAATATTTTTGTTTTAAACTATGAACATGGTACCATGGATGACCACAAAATGGGAATGCAAATGCATGTTTGTGCATCGCAGAGCACTTATTTATTGATATGCTAATGAAATGCATGCTTATACCTTAGGAGACATTTTTTTCTCTTTTTTTTTTTTATAATGGTGTGATTGTGTTGAATTTATTATTATATACAAAGAAAGGTGAGGGTAAAGGATGCAAATAGTCTCCCTTTAGTGCCTTTATTTAACATGGGTTTAATGCTTAAAGTTCTAAGAAGTTCTAAGGGAAAATATATGTGCTCACAAGGATAGTTTCCTAATACCTAAATATCAAGGTCACTAGAGTTATGGCCCACTTCATGGAATTTCCCACGATGGTTGGTAAACAACAAGAAGTGGGAGTACCAATGAAGCAAACAAACTCTAGTTGGGGTTCTCACAATGACCACTTAGGAAGTACATCCATTGTGACACTGCTACACAATTCCCTCTATTTATAAGCAACTTAGACCCAGGTATAGGGCCCCACTCATGTAATGAATAAAATGTGTGTGTGTGAAGGGAGAACACAATGTATACCCAAACCCACACTTGGCAATTATTCCAAATACAAAAATAAAGAATAATATACACATACAATTATTCTAAATATAAAAAAAGATAAAAACAGATACCCAAAAAAAATGAGAAAGAAAAAATATGAAGAAAAACCACATCAATTTTGCACATTCAAATAAATGGTCTGACTCTCTAACATCCCCAGTGGAGTCGCCATCTGTCGTAACCGAAAATCGCGACGGAACGGCGAACCAAAAATTAAAATTTGCAAAAAATAGAGTTTGGACTCGCCACCACAGTTATTATAGGAAACTATAGAGTTTAAAATATTTATTTTCTCCAAAAATAATAATAAATGAATTTACAAAAGAAACAAAAATATTTTTTTAGTTTTTTGGGCCTGACGAGGATTAATCCTCGCTCCTACGTATCTCCATGTGAATGGAGAATCAAGGTTACGTAGTTCTTTATGAACAACTATTTGGAAAAATATTTGAAAAATAATTTAACTTTTTTAATAATTATGAAAACCTTTTTATTTAAATTTTTAGTATTATTTTAATATCGATGTCACGTGATGCAAGCAGCCGGACAGACACTGAAAATAAATTCTTTTTTCTTATATTTGATTTTTTTTATCTTTTTAATCTTTTATAATTTTTTATTTTTTTAAATTTATTTAAAAGTGGATGTGAATGTCACTATGACGTGAGCAACGAGATAGATATTAAAGAGTAAACAAAGAAAACTATTTTTTGTTCTTAGATTGATATATATTCTTTTAGAAAAAAAGGAACGAAAGTCTAAAATGGGTGTCATGCAACACGAGCGGTCGAACAAACACAAAAGAAATGGAAAAAATAATAATAATAATAATTGATAAAAAAAAACAAGTGAGAGTGACATACCTTCAAAAATGTTCAATATCTTCTCACCTTTTCTCTTTTTTATTCTTTGCCTCCTTCTCTATCTTTTTTGTTTTTTTTTTCAAGATAGATAAAAATGAGAGGTGTCTATGTGGGTGGTAATGAGAGAAAGAAAGAGTGTAGAGAATGTTTTTTTTTCTCTCTTTTTTTCTACCTCCTACAATATATGTTTTTTTTGAAAGAGAGATAAAAAAGGAGGTGTGTGAGAGTGGTGATGAGAAAGAATTAGAGAAGAATAGAGAATATTTTTTTTCGGTCCTTTTTTCATATGACAAACTGCGTATTTATACTCACAGATTACAATATCAATCGATCTCAGCCTTAATTGTAATAAACAATATAAGGAAGGAATTAGTCATGATAACAGCATATTTTGGGAATCAAATCGCAGCAAATCAGAGCACAAAATCAATCAAGATCAATAATATTGATTCTAAGTGTGAACAAATCAGAGAACAAAATCACTCCTAATTAGTAATATTGATTCTTACCATTTGAAGAGATATTGCTTCTCATTATTACAATCATATCACTAATTTCTGTTTCAGGACAAAGGGTAGACCATATGTTAAGTTGTTGGACTCAGAAAGAAGTACGATAATTAATAATAAATTCGGTTCTTTCTTCTTCTTCTTTTCTCTTTTTTTTCATCTCTCTTTTTTTCTTATTTTTTTCCTAAACTTAAAGTTTGAAAATTCTCTCAAGAAAATTTTGTTTCACATTTTTTATTATTTTCCATTAACTAAAAAAAAATTTACTTTTTTTTTTATTTTTTTTAAAAATAAATATATTCACCCGGACGAAATTGGATGTTAAGAGTACACCATATAATCAGATACCAATGTATCACTCGGATAGGAGAATATCACCTTTATAACCAAATGGGATAATTATTGTTATGAAATTATGCCTTCAGCCCTAAAAACGATGAGACAACCTATCAAAGGCTCATGCACAAGATCTTTTAGGAGTAGATAAGCAGGAGCATAGACATGTATGATGATGATACGATGGTGCTAATTGTCAAATTAGGCTTAGTTTTAGGGTCTAGGAGCACTTCATTTGGGAACATTATTATCTGTGTTTTTAGTTTTTAATTCATTTTCATTCATTCTAATAAAATTCTAAGTTTTGTAGAAAATATGTGAAAAAGAGTGTTTTATAATGATTTATAGTTTAGTAGTTTTGAGTCTTTAATATCAAAGATAGTATAATGGAACTTAGCTCTAATGTTATTTAACCCTTTTGACTTTCCGTAACTTAATCTTTAATTGGGTTTTGAAGTGGAGTTAAGAGGAGCTTTGAAGACTTAATGAAGTTTGAAGTGTGACCAGAGAGCACAAGAACCTGTCAAGCCAAAACCAACATGTCAACATCATGAGGTAACTCGCTTGGAGTGGTCTTGGCTACACCTGGACTAATTCATGGACTACACATCAACATCAAGTTGTTAAGAAGTCTAAGAAGTGGTCAAAGAAGGAATCTAAATAGTTACAACTATAGATAGTACCTAGGAGTAGGGTTGGACATATTTGTTAAACTATACTATAGTAAATTGTACTATATTAAACAAAAACTATTTAGAATATTAATTGAATTGTATTATAAAACAATTTAGTTTTAAAAAATTAAACTTTTATTAAGTTAACTAAGTTAACTATTAAACTATAGTAAATAGACTCTTGATATGAAAGAAAAGACTAAAAAAGTAAAGTACCAACAAATAAGATATTGGTTTTCTGTTTTACGCTTTGCTTTTTCACATTGGAATATTTTTTTTACTTTGTTTTAATTTTTTCTATACTATTCATAATTAATTTATTAAAAAAATTATAAATTTTTGTAAGATCTTATTTTTTATTTTAAATGAATTTTATTATGTAATGTTATTTTTATATTATAATTTTACAAAAGTTGTTTTCAACATTTAAGTTGTGTCACAATTAACATTTTTATAATTTTTTTATTTATATTAAAGCTTTCTATAACTTAAAATGTAATTAAAATATTAAAACTAATATAATAAATACAAATATCGGTATTAACGTATTTTTTACAATGTAGTATTACATTTTAGTTTTACAATGTTTATTATGTTGCGTCAAATTTATTTTAGAAAATTCTCAAAATTAATATTTTTTTTAACATTTGTTTTCATTAATATTTGTGTGAAAAATGTTCTAAAAATTTTATGAAGTTCTAAAATATATTTCGTGAAGCAACGAACCAATAACTTTTTATATATTTTAAGAATTATTTAAAATAAATTCTCTTTAAAAAAATTAACGCCACATAATAAATATTTTTAAACTAAAAAATAATATTACATAAGATTTTAAAATAAAAAATACGTTAGTACCAATATTTATTTTTATTATACTAATTTCAATAGTTAAATTATGAAAAACTTTAATATAAATAAAAAATTATAAAAGTGTTAGTTGTCACAAAATTTAATTTGTAAAAATAACTTCTGTAAAATCATAACATAAAAATAATATTACATAGTAAAATTCATTCAAAATAAAATAAGATCTTGAATGAATTTATAATTTTTTTAATAAATTAATTATAAATATTTTATATTTTTCTCAAAGAAAGAGTAAAGAAAAAAAAATTAAGACAAAATAAAATAAATATTTTAATATGAAAGAGAAAGAATAGAACGTAAGACAAAAAACACATAAGTCTAATTCTTATTCTAATACCAATATTTTATTTGAGGTATTTTGTTCTTTCAATCTTTTCTTTCACATTAATAACCTATTTACTATAGTTCAATAGTTAAGTTAGTTAACTTAATATAAGTTTAGTTTTTTAAAACTAAACTATTTTATAATACATTTCAATTATTATTATGAATAGTTTAGTATATTTTAGTTTAATATAGTACAATTAACTATAGTTTAGTATAGTTTAGTAAATTATGCACAGCCCTACCTAAGAGTCCTAGTAGAGTGTAATATTCTCAAATTCATTATATTCTTTTCTTTTAAATATATTAGAGTGGGAAGAAGAAATGGAGCCCAAAAACATTACATTTTACAAAGTTCATAGTTTTGGATATATTTTCTTAGATTTGGGATAGCTTTTGTGAATAGGATAGTTGAAGACTCAAGCCACAATGATGGAGGAGTCTTAAAGGATCTTCATCGTGAATGTATTCTAAACTTTCCATTTTTCTGTTCTTAATAAAAGTTTACCTTTCTTTTACTATTTTGGAGTTCTTTTAATATCTACAATATTGTTCTTTACTTTCCTGTGACTTTGATCCTGTCTTGCTTTTAGAATTCACTTTCATGGCCTTCAAAACTAGTTTTTTTGTCAATACCCTTTTTTTCTCAAACCCATTTTCATGAGACTTGGTTCGTGATTTTCACCCTTATTCTTTTCTTGGTTTGGTTTTTGGATTCATGATCAATGCCAAAATAGTGCAATGTCACTAATCTATCCAATTCCTTTGAATGAAGTGATTGGTGTGAAGAGATGAAATTCATTGATAAAGATTCATCTTTTTTAGTTCGCATTTAAAAAACTCATTTTCGCACTTTACAACCTATATACGGTTTGAGTTTTAATTTCAACTTTTTTTCATGTACTGCTGTTTTTACTCATTTTCTATCATTGTTAGCATGTTCCAATTCATAGTTTTAGGATTATAAGCATAAATCATCAAAAACCCAAAAAGTAAGTATTTTTTCCGCCTAAAGATCTTGATTCAATTTCAATTGTGATATATGTTATTTCTTTATTCCTACACTGGTTTAAGCATTCAGACATACAGTGCTGCAGAAAATAACTAATTCATAATCATAGATTGATGGACGAGATTGATGGTTAAAATACCTTTTTGGTCCCAATTTTCGTCAAGTTTTTTTAAATAAGTCTTAATTTTGATTTTGTGTTCAAATAGGTTCCAATTTTCATCAATTTTGTTCAATTGAGTCCTTTTTTGCTAACACCGTTTAAATTATTAACGACCATGAACACTGACTGCCATGTGTCACTTCGTGGTTCTTTTTTTTTAATTTATTTTAATTTCTAAAGCTTGAATAAATTTTTAATAATTTTATAATTAAATAATTAAAAAGCTATAAATTTAATATATTTTATTTATTTTTCCCTCAAGTTTTTTCGTTTTCTTTCTTCCTCTCATTTTTTGTTCTTTCTTTCCCTCTTCTTATTTCTAAAGCCTAATGTGTTCACTTGAGAAGATGAATTTGGAGGAGAGTGTGAAGATGAATTTGTGAGTATTTTGAGTAGATGGATATATGTGTTTTTTTAGTGGATTTAGAGAGTAAAGTAAAATTTGGAGATCAATTTTATAACGCTCTTTTAACTTTGAGAGAAAGGGAATGATTGGATTTGAGTGGATTTGAGAGTGGATTGTATATTGTTTTTTTTAAGCGATTTAGATGTGATAATGAGTGGATTTGGAAGTAAAGTTTATGAGTGATTTGATTGATATGATAATTATAAAAAAATATTTTAATAGAAGTAATAGATATATTACCATATTGTCCTTTATATAAAAGTAATATAAATTGATATTTGTATGAGTAACAGTTATTGTCTTAATTTTTATAATACTAAAATTGTAAAAAAATAAATATTGCTATGGGATCGGATATGCAGAAAGTTGGATTGGATATCTTCCATGGCTAGATTCGTTCCATCATCAAATGGGATTAGATCCCTTCTCCACAAATACGTGGATTGGTTCCAAAGTGCATGGATCCCTCTCCACAAACTTCTTGCGAAGATTGATTCCAATATCCATGAATCAGATCCCTTTAGAGGATAAAAGGGTATTTTCTCAAACAATCCCTTCAAATCTGCTTAAAATAAACGAGATTAAAAAAGTAGTGCATCCTGCAAATTATCACTTTCACTCGCTCTACAATCAACTCAAACAAACTTAATTTTCACCTCCTAATCCATCCTACCATTTCCTTCCAATGAGGAACTCGAGGATGAGGTGGCTGAATCAAGTGAAAGTGAGAACTTGAATCTCCTTGTTAAGAGGTTTGGTAAGTATCTCAAAAGGAAAGGTATCAAAGGTAATCCCAAAAGGTATACTTCCAAACACAATGAATCAAACTCTTCTAATTTTACATGTTATAACTGTGGAAAACAAGGACATATTAAAATTGAATGTCCAAATGCTAACAAAGAAAAGGAGAAGAGTGTTGATAGGAAAAAGGATAAGAAGTCAAAGGAGAAACGTGCGTACATTGCATGGGAGGACAATGATGATTCAACAACAAGTAGCTCCTCACAAGATGAGACTGAAGAAGCCAACTTGTGTCTCATGGTTGGTTATGAGTCATCTTCCTCAAGCCAAGTAAGTTCTCTAGACTTAAATGACTATAATCAATTGTTGCATGATTTTGAAGAGTTGCATAATGAAGCAAACAAGATTTTTGCATTAAACGATTGATTGAAAGGCTTAAACAATTGGCTGGAAAACAAAGTTAGTCAATTGGAAAAAGAAACAGCTGATTTAAAAACTGATTTTGAACATTTGGAAATGATTTACAGTAATTCAACCGACTATTTTAGAAATCAGTCAGCTGAAAAATCCTGTGAAGGCTGCACAGTTTTGAAAAATCAAGTGAAATACCTTATAAAGAATTGTGCAAGCTTCACAAGAGGAGAAGCAAACTTAGAGGTTGTTCTTGGTTCACAAAATTGTGTATTTGGCAAAGCTGGATTTGGTTTCAATCCTTCTTTTCAAAAGAAAACCAAGAAGTTCTCTAGTTTCTTTTCTAAAAGCATGCCAAGTGACATGCCATTCATTTCATGCAACTATTGTATGCAAAAAGGTCATGTTATTAAGA
>Ga0209589_1008059_pt1 | contig 16602 bp, 9 predicted proteins | sample CowpeawhiteBW_FD_187525 | JGI IMG/M metagenome (GOLD analysis project Ga0209589, IMG submission 187525) | Root nodule microbial communities of legume samples collected from California USA - Cow pea white BW (SPAdes) (version 2) | ecosystem: Host-associated > Plants > Roots > Nodule | place: USA...
TTTTTTTTTTTTTTTTTTGTCTTAAATAAACTTTCCTTTTACATATAAGATCATGTAGGATTTCTGGATGTGGACTGTGTCTATCCGTCTCTAAGAAATGCGAAGATATATGTATATTTAATTCCATAATTAAATTTGAGGAGTCAGGATTGGCTTGCACAACTCTTAAATAATAATTAACTATTTTTTTTAGTTAAAATCTTACACATATTCAAAAACCTATAAATATATATATATATATATATATATATATATATTTTTTTTTTTTTTTTTTTTGATTCATATGTTTTACTCACTAAATTCTCTCCATCAATATTTATATATTTGTTGTAATAATTTTTTTTTCTGTAGATAAATATTTCCTGAATTTCTATCAGTAATTTGATGATCAATCTTTAAAAACCCGCTTGACTTGTCAGAAATATCATTCTTTCCATTACGGAAGAACTATGCTGTTTTCTATTTGAACAATTCTTTTAGTAGATGCGTGTAATTTTGATCGTTACTTTCTTGAATGTAATTTGGTTCGTTCATTTTCTATAGCTCGTAGTACAAGAACGGACAAGATTCCTGAGACGTCTACAATGTTTAGGATATACATATTGTTATGAACACTATTATGGAAGAAGAATTTTTTTACTCTTGTACAGTAAGATAAGAATGAATTCATATTGGTCTTTAGAAGAACTAAATTGAGCAGTTGATTTATCATATATATACAGCAAGAAGATCAGTAGGAATAGAAGGTTCAATTTCAATTACATTAGCTGAAGAATTGGAAGGAGTAGATGTTCTTATTGTTTTGATTATAGCTTGGTGGAAGACCATGTTTACTCCAACCATTTTCAGAGCTGTGATTTGTCCTTTGATAATGATCGCAGTATTTGTTATTATGTCCAACATATTTATTATAGTCTTCTACAACGTGAAAGAACTTTTGTTGGAATTATCTAGAAAGTTAAAATTTCAATTGATTATGAGAATTATATGGAAGAAAGAACCACTAAATTCATGATCTTATTGAAGAACTAAATGATTTTGTAGAACTTGATATAGGTCCATAAGTATGACTTGAGTACGAGCTTGAGAAAAATCACCATTAAGATCACAAACTTTATAACACAATCTCTCTCTTTTTGAATTTTCATGATTAAATCACAATTACAGGGAGAAGAACAAGTACATATAAGAATTGTAGGATATATATAAATAAATAAATAGTTTTCATATGAGTATAGTAACGTGATGCTATAGAGTTACCTTATTTGTACTTTATGGACTTACATATTTGTATTGCTTAACTTGAAATGATGTTTGTACCTATAATTGCAACATACAAGAAACACTTAAACTAAATAGTCTTAAAGTAAATTCATCCTAGTATATAGTGTATTATTATTTTTTATATAATGAATAAGAGAAAATTATATTTTGACTTCTATTTTTTTACTCTCATCTTTTACTCTTTGACATGACTTAATGTGGGTCATTGATTCTTTCAAAGAAAAATATAGTGGTACATTAATCAATGATGAAAGTCAAAAACTTTAGGAGGTCATAATATCATTATACATGAATAAATAAGTGTTAGGATAAGACGATATAGTAAAACTCATAAGAGAGTTTGATAAGAATTTTGATGATAACAAACTAGTATTGAGTAATGAAAATAAATGGTATTATTTGTTTGACATGTGTAGTTACGTATAGATAAAGGTCATCAATATGAATGAATTCTTATTCAAGATTTGATCACTGGACCTCGTCTAACATCTCTTTAGATATCGTCTAATACTCTAATTATGATTGTCGATAAAATTATTAAATCCATCATGATAAGTGGATTAGGAACCAAGTTATTAAAATTATTCTTAACAAATATTTTATCTTTAAATTTAAGTCAAGAAATGTCTCTGAAGGTTAACTATACTTGATTAATAATTCCATACAACTCTACTTGATTATTCGTTAATATGAAAAATAAAATATTGAATGCAATTTTTTTTTTATTCTGATTGATATCTATGTTCAAAATCATGTATTTAATCTGTCCTATATTAGTTCAGAAATTAGTCCAAAAGTAAAATAAAAATAAGAGTCTTCTATGTTATAATGTTATTATCTTTCACTCTAATCTTTTGTTGTCATCACCTATGCTATATGTTGTTGTTAAGGTTTTTATGCAAACTTTTTGTAAAGGAGATAGTCATATCTTGGAATTATCAGAAACAAGCTACTCTGAAAAAGAAATTATCTCTTGTTGACTCTATGGAAATGATGATTTACGAGAGTTTGTTGGACCTCAGTTTTTTGCAAATTTATTGTATGTTATATATAGATTGTTATCTCTATTTTGGTGGGAGATGATCCTACGCTACAATTGTATATATAGATTAGGCTTAAATACATTTTTAGTCCTCATTTTCGTAGTGTTTGTTGCGGATGATCCTCATTTTGACAGAATGTTTAAAATGGTCCTCATTTGTATCGAATGTTTAAAATGGTTCTCATTTTCGCAATTCGTGTTTTATTTGGTCTTTTTCTGTAACGCCGTTTAAATCATTAACGGAGCATTGTACATGTGGCACAGTTTATATTAGAGTGTGTTACGTGTATTGTACAAGTGTGGTAATTAGATATTTGGGGATAAATAAGTGAGCTAGGGTTTTGGTAAGGAATGTTTAGGCAGTTGGTGAGTTTTGGCAATCTTGTTCCTCTATTCCCAATTGGTGTTGCTGCAATCTTCTTCTTCCTGCAATCTCATTATATAGGTATGTTACGGTCCCAATTTTCTTCCTTTACCTCTAGTTGTAATCGTTGGAGGCAACCGTGTTGTATCACTTCGTGCACTGTTGGTGGTTCAACGAGAAATAGATTAACCCCGATTTGTAGCTGCGAAGAGATGGTAGCTGTGAGGATGGCAAGAACTCCAAAGAATATTGGTAGAAAATTTTGGGTACAATCTATTTTTATTTTTGTGTTAATAATAAATTGGTTTTAATTTTTGGTTTATTGATTTACAGAGTGGTGGTTCCAATCATGTGGGCTGCAACTTTTTCAAATGGTGGTGTTGATGAAAAGGATGTCATCATCATGACACAAATGAGACAGATTAATGATTTGGAGAAGTCATTGAAGGAAGGTTGCTGAGAAGAGACTGCAATTAGTAATAGGGTTACTTGTGTTGTTATTGTATTATTCGTACTGTTATTGTGTGTAATATTTTAAAGTCCAATGTGTTTTGTACTATTGTTAAATGAAGAAATGAATTAGTTTGATTATGTTGATATTAGTCCCAACATGTTCAAAATGACATCTTAATCTGAGCATTGAAGTAAGTGATATTGATATAAGTTTGGGAAAAATTAAATTGATCTAAGTCTGGAAGAAGTTAAATTCATAACATTAATTCATCCTCATCAAAATGCACTACATCAATGTTTGACAAAAGTGAAATTGAACAAAGTTTAAGGAAAATCAAAATGCAGTACATCAATAATGAATTCTACATCAGAAATTCCAAAAAATAACTAAGACGTTTGTAGCTGCTATCATGGCCTTCTCCTAATCTGTAATTTCATCCTTAACTGCTGAGATGGTTCTTCTGGTGTTGGTAGTGGTGTTGCAAGGAAGAAGAAGATTGAGACTGTAATATACCTATATAATGGGATTGCAAGAAGAAGAAGATTACAGCAACACCAATTGGGAATGGAGGAACAAGATTGACAAAACTCACCAATTGCCTAAACATTCCTTATCAAAACCCTAGCTCACTTATTTATCCCCAAATATCTAATTACCACACCTGTACAGTACACGTAACACACCCTAATACAAATTGTGCCACATGTACAATGCTCCGTTAATGATTTAAACGGCGTTACAGAAAAGGACCAAATAAAACACGAATTGCGAAAATGAGGACCATTTTAAACATTCAGTAAAAATGATGACCATTTTAAACATTCTGTCAAAATGAGGACCATCCACAACAAACACTACGAGAATGAGGAACAAAAAGGTATTTAAGCCTATAGATTATATGTAATATTTTAGATTTATAAAGATAAAAAAATGCATCTCATTTATGTTTCGTCTTATGCGGGGTTTTGGTGTTGTCTAATGGTTTTGTATATTGGAAAGGAGACTTAGTATTCATAGGTTTCATTTTCTCATCTCCTTTGTTTTTATTGGTATTGTATATGGGTTGAGACATCTCTAATGTCTTATTCTTTTATTTATATCTTAGTTATTGCTGATAAAGAAAAAAAAAAAACTCTACTTGATTATACTTAAATTGCTATATTTGCACAATTTATTTTAAAAGTTTCCTTTAGTAGAGTTATTCATGAACATTGGAAAAAATATCATCAAATATTTCTAAAACAAGTGTCCTCTATCATCAAGATGAAAAACAAAGATCAAGATCTCTATGTGAAGATATTACCATATCAAAGTCTACCGTATAAAAAGCAAACAATCAAATTTTTGAAGTTACACATAGAGAAACGAGTTGAAGAGTGCAAATATGACTAACCTATGTATTGAGAATGGTAACCAGAGAGACTTATGTACTTGTTATAACCTAAAGAGATTTTCAAACTTGTTGTAACTTATGTTTGATTAATGGAACCTTCTAAGGTGAATGCTTAGGGACAACTAGACTTGCGCATGAGTTTGAATAAGCCAACATAAATATTGTGTGTAAGTGCTTCTTACTAGACATCTACTCTAATCCTTGACATTATAACACATCATATTTTGAACATTAATTTTAATTTTTTATTATTTTGAACTTTAATTTTATTACTTATGTCTTATCTTGAACTTGTTGATCTTATTGTTGTACTTGTTTTTCTAAGACGAAAATTAGCAAAATAAAAATGTTTTTCTTACATTAACATTTTACAATAGCTATTAAATACAAGTACGACAAGATTAATATTTTTTTTACATTGATTGCTAAATGAATATGGTAAAAACTGACCCTTTTACATGAATTTTATACGGTCAATGCAAAAAGTCTTTACTTTCTCTATCTTCTTAAAATAATGTAAGAAAGATAGTTGGATATGCTTGGTAATAATAATGTACATATCTAGTTACATAATAATATTAAAGGGCGTGCAATTTGTTTCACCCCTAGCCCTAGAAAATGCCTAAGAACACAAAGACATGATGAATAAAGAGAATTCAAAGAAGCCTAAACTACAAAAGAGAAAGAAAAAAAAATTAGCTATTTTTGAAATTCTTCTCCTCACAATTCCTGAAAGTTGAATATAATCTTTCTGTCCACGGATTCAAGAAGCCCAATTTCATCCACCGATCGATCCTCAACCTCGTTCTCGTCATCAATGGAAATATTCAAATCCAAAGAAACACAAGGGCTTGTCTCCTCCAAAGTTCCAATGTCACCATTGATCTTTTCTTCCTCAGACATCGATTTTTGTTTGATCGAAGGAGAACAAGTCCTTGATCTTGAACTGAAACTTTCACAGCTCAGAATGATGATTGCGTCACAAAGTGCAATCTCTTCACCGTTTGAATCCGCAACTCTTCCTCTCTCCATGGCCCTTTTGAAACCAAGTTGAGAACAATAATCCGCTTGTTCTATATCTTCAACAAGAAACACTCTATGAGGGTTGTTCATCATTGCTTCTGCGAACCTCTCTATGTAACTGCAACTTGTTTCTTCTCTCGATCTCTTGTTCCTGCTATAATCCTCAGTTGAATCTGCTCTTGTCGACGCGAAACTACTCAATGCTATGGAAACGACGTGGTTGTGGGATCCAAAAACAAGCCGAGCCAATTCTCTTGTTATTTTCTCTTTAGCTTCCACATCAACACCTTGGAACACCAACCACGTTTCTTCTTTCACTTCTTCACTGTTTCTCACTTTTCCTTTTCTTCTCACCATGCCAGAACGACACTGCAAAATGGTGCTCGCAATTTCCGGTATTATATCCTTCTGCCACGACACCTTTTTCTCCAAAGCATTGCACAGTGTTTTCAAGTTCTCCGAGTTCAACTCTTTGAACCTGCTCACGTGCTCCACTTCCATGACGTCACTGGAAGAAGCGGAGTTAGGGTTGGGAGATGAGAATGGTTGCTTTGTGTTGTTGTCCTTGTTCTCTGGAATGTACACTCGCAAAGTTGGTTCCTTGGGGTTGTTGCATCCATTGTTTGAGACCCAGAAATGGTGGTTGTTCAATGAGTCTTTGGGTGAACCCACTTGCCACTCGTGATGGGTTTGGTGCAAATTCGAATGTTGTTGTTCGTATGAGAAACCTGAGGTTGAGGAAGTGGGTGACACTGAGGATAATGTGAGTGTTTTGTCCGAAGGATAAGGTTGCTTTTGGATTGAACTGCACATAGAGTTCCACTTTTTGCAAAGCTCTCCCACTGGGACACAATTCTGTTGGAATATACGAAAAAAAAAAGTTAATTTTCATCGTATACGATTATACTGTAACTATTACACACTGCATACAAATACAAAAGTAAAACATGATGAGTGTGTTTAATGAAACATGTGATAAACCAGAAAGTGTTAAACAGTTGATGTTAAGAGAGTTGGAATAGTAATTGGAAAAGTTTGAGTGAGAGAAGTTGAATGAGTGTGGAGACATGAAAAGAGAAAAAACAAGGAGAGAGAAATTGTGAGTAATAACAGTATGAAAATCCTTAATTTTTTTAGGATACCTAAGAATTTGTTTAATTTGAATGCAAATGATGTCTTAATATAATATAGTAATAGGAGTGGAATCCTTTGAAGGTGTGTTTGATTGGGATAATGAAGACCTGATCATTGTAGGTGATTCCTTTATTCTCATTTTTGTACTGTTGGAGCCATGCAGGGAGGGTTGAAGTTGAGGAGTCACTATTACAAGTACTGCTTTGAAAGCTTCGAATTTCGGTCTCATTCTTGGTGGAAGCTTCCGCGAAACAAGGTTGTTGTTTGTGTTCATCCTCCACTCCTTCGAGTAAGAGCCAGCTACTTCTCTTGTCAGCTTTCTTGTTTATGGCCTCATTTTCTACACCACTGTGCAAAAAGAGATAACATTTATCAGTTACTGCCTTCATTTATTTCGGGTCATATTCCACTTTCAAACTTATGCAGAGAACAGTAACAAAAAACGGAAAAAAGGCTCTCAAAAAGATCCTTATTATCGATGTTAATCCAAGGAAAACCAATAAAAATACACAAAAAGAAGAAAAACCTATTTCCTTAGTTGGTTCTAATCAACTAAAAGGGAAGTCACACTCCAACGACTGACGTCTTACTCGTTTCAGTGCATACACTTTTAACCAAAGTTTTTTGCCATTGGTTTTTTCTTCTTATACACAGTACCCACTTCAGAAAAAGAAGTGAAAAAGAAGCAAATATTCACACAGAAGAAAAAAAAAAGTTTTCCCAATTTTGTTCACTGTGCATTTCTTCCACTCCCACTTTTCTTTTCCAGTTTTAATCTTTAAAAAGCAAAAGCTAATTCCATTTTTTCCCTTTTCCGATGCCTGTTTTCAGCTAATCAACTATTCATCCAAAGGAAAAAAAAAAAAAAAAAAAACAGTTTGAGAAATGGGATAGAGAAGATTGCACAACTAAATCAAAAACATGTTTGGAAACCGTTGAGTAGGATGAAAACATGAAAATCTCAGAACTACTAACTTACCAGAAAATGTGTTCAAATTATATATATTATATGTATATATAATATAATATCTGTAACGTATAATATGAAAGGCCTTGTAATTATATATGGAACTTTACCAAAACTGATTTACCTGTCAGTGATGAGACTCAAGCGCAAGGTTCCGGCAGGGATAGTAATGGGATGAAGATCCCAAAGAGTCTCCAACGATGGTTGGCCATTTTTGCATCTCATGTAAGCTTGAAAAGTGGCAACACCCATCAACCGAAACCTTCCACCATTTTCTTCAAACCCATTCACAAGCTTCCCAATCTCCATCACCATGTGATCCACGGGACAATAACACGCTCTCCCTTGTGATCCACGACTTCTGTAATCAAACACCCATTTGAGATCTCCCAGATACAAAACATACCCTTTGTTGTGTTCTTCACTTCTCTTCACAAGATTTCTCAACTCTTCAATCTTTTGCTCAACTTCCACTCTCGAAACATTCCCAAAAGAAGAAAGAGAAAGAGGGATAAACTTCACACCCCTGAGACACTCACCAGCATCCCCTCTATCAACCTTTTCCATCACTCCTCTAACCACACTCTCCATACTCGTAACACACTCTCCTACAATCACAACACTTCTCTTTCTCTGACTCGCCAAATTCTCAATAACACTAGCAACATCCTCACCCCTAATGGGATCCAACACCAACCCTTTCTCTCCACTGCCACTGTTTTCCTTTGTCTTAGTATTACTATTACCGTTACTGTTACTGTTATTGCCACTACCATTGTTCTGAGAGCATATTTCCAGAGAAACCGCTTGTTCAACGTTGCTTTTCACTTGGGTGCTGGAGAACCCAGCCTCCCTCATGACTCGGCTAACGCTAGGGTCATCCAAGATCGAGATAATGAGTTGCTCCAGTTCTATTTTCACTGCCAGAAGAGGCTGTTGTTGATTCTCGATGGATCCACGTCGTTGGTGCGCCTGAGCGCGTTTGAAGGCGGCAACCAAAGCGTTGGAGATGGAGGGGCAGGCGTGAGAGTGGTGGTGGTGAGAGCCTTGCAACATGGGGCTGGAAGAGGTTGAAGCCGGTAAGCGATTGAGCGCAACGTTGAAGCAAAGCTCCAGGGCCTTGCACTGAAGAGGGTGAGAGTGGGATTGGAGACACGCGGTTCGTAGAAGGCCGTTGGTGATCGAGAGCATCGTGTTCGCAACGTGGAGCGGCGTCACCTGCGCGTGCCCGCGACGCTTCGCGAGTGTCACCGCTTGCTTCACTATGCTTGCAGCTTCCGGGGTTAGACCCTGTTGCACGGCGCAGCTTCCTGTTCTCATCTCCGAGGATGATGTAACAGCACTGAAAGCAAGGTGAAAAATTGCAGTTTTTCGTCGCAATCTTGGATGTTGTTGTTGTTGTTGTTGTTGCAGACAATGGTTTGGAGTAGTGAGAAAATTAAAGATTAACGTTGTGAGTAGAATAGAGTGTCTGAAAACGTTGGCATCTTGGGTAAGTGTAAGAGGGTGTGATGGTGTTAATTTGTAGGGTAGGGTGGGGAAGTAAGGTGTTGTTTTGGGAGGGTAACGTGATGAAAATATAAGTGGTTTGGTGCATATGAGATATTAAGCATAAAATAGTGAGAAACTTTTGGGGAAAAAGAGGGAGTGTATGGTACGTAATTCCATCACCTTTACATTAACAAGGCTGTCATGTCAAAATTAGAGCAACTTTTTCGACCCCGTTGTAGCCTTTAAAGCTGCCCATTCTGCCCAATACTATTAACTAATCTTTTTTGTGGAGGGTGGGTTGGTCTAAAAGACAAAGAGAGAAGGAAGAAGAGAAAGAGCAAGAGAATTTATGGAGGAAGAAGGAGTGTGCTTTTCTTGTGGGTGAGGTAAATTTGTGGCAGATACTATTAACTAATAATCTTTCTTTTTTTCCCTTGGATATTGCTTTCAGCCACATGGCCACGTAGAGGTAGAAGATGCTCTCATTTGAAGCTCAAAAGCATAAAATGAGCGTCCCTTTTGAGTAGATAATGCCATATTTTACTTTTAATATTGCTTTATGATACAGCGCTTTACTTTAAGCAAAAGATGGAGGGTATATTAAAATCGGAGCTCTAATAAAATGTGTTTGAAGGTGTTTGATGGTGTTTGATGGTGAAAGAAGAGAAAAGATAATAGTCATGTACCTTTCACTTTGCCCTCAAATCTCATGCTGTTTCTCCAAACACATTAGTTTAGTGATCAACTCTTGGAATGACCTTTTTCATACACATTAATACAATAACCATTATCCTTTGTGTTTAAAAAATCAAAAAGTTAAACCGTTATTGGTGGGAGAGAATTCAGAAATCAGAAATGATGGGCTGTGTTGTAAGCAAGTGTATATATTCCCCTCTTTCGTTCAGACACTCCTTTTCTTGGTAGCATTGCAGAGTGCTTTGTGTTCAAATAATTTTGGTGCCCTTTGTAAGTCTTTTTAGGCCAACAAAGATAGATAGAAGAGACTTTTTGACTGGAAGCCTCAGCTAGCTAGCTCTCTACACTCATTCATATTCACCAAACCAAAACCATAAAAGTAATTCACAAACAGTTTCTAGATTTGGATTACATCTTATCACATTCATTTTCGATCCTTATACTCACTAATTCTAACCACATACTTAACCATCTTCTGGGGCGTGCACTTCTCATGTGTAGTACAAAGTCATGCCCTAAACATCATAACAAAACACCATTTTTTTTTAAGGGTTAAATATGTTTTTGGTCCCTCAACTTTCAACAAATTTTAGAATTAGTCCATTTCGAAATACGTGAATTTAGTCATTTTAATCAAATTTTGTTAGGTTTATTTGATGTTTCGTACGTATTTCACGATTGTATTTGAGTTGTTTATACTTTAATGTTAAGTCAAATACTATTATGAAACGTGTTTGAAATGTCAAATAAACTCAATAAAACTTAATAAATCAAAAGATGAAGGACTAAATTGGTTCAAAGTTTCGAAATGGACTAATTCCAAAATTCACTAAAAGTTAAAGGACCAAAAACATATTTAACCATTTTTTAAAATGTTAAGACCTAAACTGGAAGTCTATCTGAATCTTACAAAATTAACTTTAAGATTTGCATTCACTTATATACTCTAAATTGATCTTATTTCTAGTTGGCGTACGACCGTCAACAAAGCAGATGTTACTAAAGATACAATCTTATTTTTCTAATGTAAGAAAAACCATCTTGATAGAAAAAGAAAAATTTGATGAATATGAGACAATGGTGTTAGGGATCGACGAAGATGACGTTATGAATTTTGGTGTTGTCAAAATGTGGTGTGAATGGTCATGTGTGTATGTGCCTTCTAGTTTGGTATCAAAAGAGACAAGTCCATGGTTATTTGAGTGGGTTTGCACTGTTTCTTTCATTGATTGCTCATCAACTAGTTATCCATTATATCACTCACTTTCTTGTATGATTGTAAGATCATTTCTCCCTTTTTTTTCTTTGTTGTAATGTTTCCTTAGCATGTTTTATTTAACTTCTTTCTTTCAAGATGACACGCACTGAAATTATAATTGGGTGATTCACACACACTAATGATACGTCATGGGTCATTGCACAAAACAAGTAAAAGTGGAGCAGTTGATTGAAGAGTGAAAGGGAGATATCTACGTTCAAAAATATTCTTCCCATTTCTTTATCTTACTCTTTTTCCTGAATACCTAGATAGATGGAAGTGAGAGCATTTTTCAGTATATGTGCCTTCTCTGCTTTCTATGCAAACGCAACCTTCAACACTTCAAAATCTATCACCCTATAACCTAAAATCGACAACCCTATCTAACAAATTAACCTACACACTAAACACAACATCAACCCTCAACAATTCAACCTATAATTGCTCGTTACATTCTTGTAACATACATAGACACACACACAAAATAGCTATTGTCTTCTATTTGCATTTCATTTATGCTTAAATTACCATTTTAGTATCTTTTTTTTGTTTGGTTATCGCAATTTCATTGATGAAATTAATTTTTTTTATCAAATGAGATTCATAGCACAATAAAAAGAGATATTATTCATTGAGATTTTCTCAAATTACACATAAATTTCTTTTTGTTTTGAAAAGAGTAAGATCTTTTATGAGAACACTATAAGAAAATCCTTAATTAAAAACCAATTGTAGAAACAAAAAATAGTTAATCACTATAGTGGTCAATTTAAATATCACTCTACAAAATTAAAAATTATTAATTACTAAAAATTGTCACTATTATAAATAAAATATTATAATTTGTGACTAATTATTTAGAGACCAATTTAAAAACTTAAGTGATTTTGGTAACAAAAACTTAGATAGTTAATTTTAAGCGACCAATTTTCTTTGGTAGCCAAAACAATGATAATTAATTTTAAATACCAATTTAGTGATCAATTATAATTTTTTATTCATAATATTGACTATTTTAGTAATCAACAATTTTTAATTTTGTAAATTAATATCTAATTGGTTATTATAGTTACTAATCATTATTGGTCACTAAAATTTATCACTATTTAGAATTTGTTTTCTTATAGTGTATTCACGTTATATTCAATTCAAAATCTTAAAATAATAAATTTTAAATACTTTTTTTTTATACTACTGCTCAATGATTTACATTTTTATTAAATGTGAAATTTAGATTGATTTTTGAACTTTTACCTTATGTATACCCTCCATCTTCTCATACGTGAAACTTAAATTGATATTTTAATTGTTGTAATGACTCTAATAAAAAAAGTAAAAATTAAAAAAAAAGTCTTGAGAATTTCATTATATATCCAAAAAGAAATATAGGTTGATGTCATTATTTTTAACTTTAAAATAGCCAATAATGTGTAAAAATTTATGTGAGTCCAATTTCATTTACGAGAAAATTATTTATAAAAATTAAATTAATACTCACTAAAAGTTAAATTAAACTCTAAACAAAAAAGTAACCAAAACTTTGGTGTTCAAATTTGGAAATTGATTTACCAACTCGGAAACTTATTCAATGACAAAATAGAGAATTGTTTAAAAACTAACAAATTAATTTCTAAAATAAGTTCTAAATCAGTTTATACAATAACTAAATGCTTTTTTTAATCTTAAATGAGTTTATATTTGATGAATTTCTTATAGTGCAATCAGACGAAAGTGATTTTAAAATTAAGAGATTAAATTAGTTGTTTTTTTTATCAATAAACAGATTGAATAGAATCAATTAAAGAAAAATTAAAACAGTAATTAATTTTTTGTTTTTCAGTTTGCTCTCTCTTAAGTCTTGGTAGGTAGTTATGAAATATTTCCATATGTGTTATGTATGCAAAGAAGGAAAAATGAAGAGCTTTGTGTAGTGTAGTTTTAGTGGTCCTTCTATTCCAAAATAATATCAATGATGATGCAGTCAAAAGTCTGCATAATAAATATAATAAACTTGTGTTGGGTAATGCAGCTCAGAAAATTGAAGTCAATAAATAAATCATTAGATTAAGTTTGGATATAGAGATGTGAACACTCGCCCACACGTGCACAAAATTTCTGCTTTATTGTTTTCAGCTTAGCTCAACCAAGTGCTATCAGCCACTTCTTTTCTCTCTCCCTCTTTTTTTTTTTTTTTTTTTTTTTTTTTTTTTTTTTTTTAATTAATTAGTTGATGTTTTTGAAACAAAATTGGTTTGGAAAAAGAGAAAAAGGAAACCAATTTTTGACATTTGAAAACAATAATAGTTTCACATCCTACGTGACATCTACGCTTTTAAAAAAAGAACACTATTTATTTACTTATGAAAAAAAAATTGTTAGGTTCAAAATTTTTAGTGTATGACTTTCACAATAGTTATTATAAAAATAAACTAAATTTAGAAGATATAATTTGTGATCGAATGATTCTGTATTTACAATAAAGAAATATTGAATTTAAGTTTTTCGGTTTTTGGAAGGAGTATACATTTTCATTATTATAACTTTTTTTTAAATAGACTAATAATATAGACTTCAAACGTTTAGCTTAGTAACGTGATATATCATAATAATTAATTTTGAATGCATTGATAATCTCAATTTTGAATTATACGAAGGGTAACAATTTTAAATTATTTTCATTTTCATTCAAACAAGAGGAATTTCAAATTAAGCGTTTAATTCTTTATTTTATCTTTTAGATCGAATATATTTTTGTCCTTTAACTATACCACAAAATTAGAGTTGGTATGTACTCAAAATTTTAATTATGTTTGATTTTTGAACTTTAGAAAGCAATGGAGATAGTTCCTCCACTTTACAGAGTTAAATTTATTGTAAATAGCGATCAACGGTAACATATGTATTATTTACACGTACCTCTACACATGTTGTTCGAGTGATAATAATTAATTTTTTAAATAAAATAGTTTTTTTTTTTAACGTGGACCAATCTAACAATGTTTTAACATAAGAGAAGAGTCGGACCAAACTTTTTCTTTTTCTTCAAAATGTTTGTAGTTTTATGCAAAACATTGTGTACAATTATGTATAATTATGCCTAATTGAGAATTGAACAAGTGACCTTGACTCTTATACTAATTGTTAATTTTTTTTTAGCAAATAATAGAATTGAATTAAAGAGAGCACTTAAGGGATGTTCTAACCCTAATACAAAAAACAAAACCTATAAGTGTTGATTCATTAGCTTAGCATCAAGGCTTCAACAACCAAAACCCAACCAAAATAATTGGTCCCAATGTATACCAACATTGTAATCCACATACAGATTAAGGCCATAGTATACCTCCCTAACATTTCTTATGGCTTCAAATAGGAGTCATTTCTTATACCAATTGTAAGATTGAACCCTTACCACTAAGTCAAAATTTGTAACAAATAGTTTAAAGTGCAACTCTTTTTACTTAAGATTACAGAATGTCATGATTTGATTATTTTATTGTGATTTGACCTACCATCCACCATGAGATAATTGATGCACCTTACAACAATTTAATTATTATTGGGTCACATAATGATAATTTAAAAATATTTAAAGTTAAAGTACCACAATTTTAAAAATATGGTATAAACTATTCACATTTCAACAAATGTTGCTATAATTATCAACATTATCTACCGTATTTAAAATATAGGCAACATTTTTTGTATGCTCTATAGATTTAAGGCAATAGTTTTTCAGTTGTTGTCATGTCAACATTACCTAATCTATAGGTATGAAGAAGATTCATAGTGTATAGCATAACTGAGAAGGAAACAACACAATAAAAAGACAACGATTTTATTGTTTTGCCCACATTTTCTATGGGCAACATTTAAAAAAATGTTGTCTAAATAATCAACGGTTTATAAAATGTGGCCTTTAGTAGTTTTAAGTCACATTTATATATTTTTGACCTTTTCTATGCTTAGGCAACAAATTTATACATGTAAGTTAGTTCAAAGTGGTCTAAAGTAAAAAACGGTGTAGTGCAAGTTGCGTCAGGGTCCTCTTGGGTCCTCATCATCAGATGTGCCACCATTCGAAAACGTTCTTGACTACACTGAAACATGCTTGTGTCACTACGTCAAAATTGTCAATAGACAACTTGTTTTTGTTAATAGATAACGCTTTTTAAGTATAAGAAATAAAATTTTTTATGCTAAAGGGACACGAAATATATATATATATATATATATATATATATATATATATATATATATATATATATATAAATCTTCGTATGTAAACTAAGAAGATCAACAATGCAAGAAAAATATGAAACATTAATTTTAAATTTATTGACTCCTACCACTAAAGTCTTCTTTGGTAACGTGGGACATTTTTTCTGTCGGTAAATCCATTGGTTTTGTTGTTTATTTTGATGTTCAATGCTTCTATTATAAATTTCTTTAAAAAGACATATAAGTTAATTAAATAACAATAATGTTTTATAAATTATTATCGATTTTTTTTTGTAAATTACGGAAGGCTTAGGTAAAAGATATCTTAATCTATTATTTTTTTCTCTTTATGAGACTTAATGTTTTCAACTTATTAAGATAGCATTATTAAAGTCAATTAACCTATAAGGTATTAATTATTTTAAAGTTTGATGATTTTATTACAATTTGATCTTTGAAAGACATTTCATTGATTTAAGAGATGATATATATATATATAAGTATCGTTAATTTCTTAACTATGTGAATATTTTAAACCTATAAAAAAAGAAAACATATCTGATTCAACAAATGGTTGTGTCCAGTGGCAAAAAAGATTAATAATTAAATATGATAATGCATCTTACTATGCATAATTGAATGAAATATTGGGGTGAGTTGATATATTGACTAAAGCATGATCCATAGCGTAAGGATTGTGCAAAGTAGAAGCAACTTTTTTATTTCGGAAGGAAAAAGTAAAATCTTCACTTAGATATATCAAAAGAGCACTACTTTTTATGCTTTGTGTGAAGCATTTTGTAAAAGAATAACTTTCCTTTCTTTGATTTTCGTAACCCAACATTCTCATCTTTGGAAAGCAAAGCAAGAAAAGGTTGCGGTATATGGGTTCAATTATATTTATAATATAATATAATATAATAAAATATTTAAGTATTTAGAAAACAGTATTAAGAAAAAGATAGATAAGCATCTCTTCTTTAAAACCTTAAAGATGTTGCTACTTTAGAATCACTAAAAGATCATTATCTTCTCTACTTTAATTAAAACCCTTAAGCATAAGTATAGAATTTGTCGCTTATATGGCTTTTTTAAAAGATAGGGTCTTTAACCATTAATGTAGTTTTGGTGGACAAAAGTGGGGTTTTTCATAAACCTTTTCTCTCTTAACCTCACACAAAATCCAGCTTAACGTATTATATGTCTTATACCTTTTACTTCCTTCGTTTCTTCACTTTCTTTTTTTTTTCTCTTTAGTTCATTTTTCTTTAATCT